>FUFK010061134.1_pt1 | contig 34765 bp, 48 predicted proteins | sample 1021851 | NCBI WGS metagenome assembly FUFK01 (sample SAMEA51879418, study PRJEB19060) | metagenome | reverse complement strand
TTAATGACCCACTCAACGACACTACGCTGACCGGATCGGTACATAATTTTTTCCATTGTATCGTCAGGTGTAGGGTTGGTGGGTGGAAAGGATTCTTCTAGTGCATGAATAAGTCCACGGGAATTCATCCCGAGAACCTCAAGCATATTGGGGGAGGTTGACATTGCTGTGCTCAAAGAAGGCAGGCATCCGAGCTGATCGTGTAGCGGCAAGCTCAGGAGCTTTACCTTCATACATTAGCCGATCACTAGAATCCAGCCAAAATTTTTTGTCCAAATATTTATCGGCGTGCTCGCCCAGGGGCTGCATCACCCAGTTGATCGTAGCCTTGCGGAGCTTGTCCAAGGACGGGCTAATGTTGTAACCCAGCTCAGTGTGCACCAGTGAGTTGACCGCCACATGGACCTGTTCGTCCCGGCTGATGTCCGCTGAAATTGTTCTCATGCCAGCGTCACCATTAAACCTAAAGAATGGTAGAAGAACGAAGAAGATTGCACGCTCGGCAACCAACGCTTTGGTAATCGTGTGATCTGGATGTGCCTCCCAAGCGGCTTTAAGCCTAAGGGCTTCCGCCTCAGCTTTTTCATCAACGCCGTAAGCAGAGGCGATGTAACCAAGAGCGACATCGTGGTTCTCTTCGTCTTGAACGTTAGAGTGGAGTATTTCCCGCGCAAGATCTGGAACTTCAGTGGAGAGAGCATCAGTAATAAAATCTCCCACAGGCAGTTCCATGTGTCGCAATGCAAGTGCACGGAGGATAGTTTCCTCCGCACCTTCTTTGCAAGTACCGGCAGTCATCTGTACCGGTGTCCATTTTCTTTTTCGATTGAGTAATTTTTGATAGGGGTTCATTCTTGACAGTCACAAGTGAGTTCTTCATTTAGAATGTCAGCAAGATACTCATCGACGTCCTCCTTGATAGCTGCATAAACATCAGACTTATCTTGTGTATCGCCCATGACTTGCAGACTATAGTAAAGGGAGGTTTGAGGAGATTCCAACCACTCTTCGATAAAGGCGTTGTCGTAGGTGACAACATCACTCCAACTGTTGAAGCTATACCCGTGAAGAAGTCCCGTGCGATCCAGGAGAGTCATGATGCCATCAGCAACACGCTTGTAGTTCTCCCAGCCGACTTCTGCGGCGATCTCTACGTCGCCATATTCATATGTTTGTACGCCAAACGTACCGCTGTCACGGTCTACCGTCCGGCTAATTGGTGGTGCGATCTCTGGTGCTTGAGTATAGCCATCCAGATCCTTGCTTCGATAACTGCAGGAGGCAGTGGGTGCGATAGCAAAGGCTCGAACCATACCAGCATTGCGAGCGATGTCAGCGGCAGATTTAATACCAGTGTCAAGCTGGGAGACCAGTTCATAGGCTGGTGTGCGTACCACTTCTCCTGCATTGTACTGGTCCAAAGCAATGCCGAATTGCTCATAGGTTACTCCGTACCGCCGTAGTAGGTTAGCAAGTCCGAGTAGTCCCAAGCCAACTTGTCGGTCGGTTTCTGAAGGGAGGTACTCACCGCTTTCTCCAACACCTGTTTTGCCATGGAGGCTGCACAACTCGGACATACCTTCAGCAAAAGCTCTCGGGATGTCGTCGAATTCACAGGCACCAAGAGCGACATGCTGTAGCAGGCATGTTCCACGTGAGGGCAGGTAAACTTCAAGGCAGACGTTTCCTCGGATCCGGTTTCCTTCATTGTCATACTTTACTTTGTTGAGCCAGATGTCACCTGATTTGATACCGTAAAGGAGTTCCTCTTTAAACGTGCAAGCCTCCCACCACTCCGGCTTGATGTTGATGCATCGTTTGATCCAGGGTAGCTCATGGCGAGGAGTTTGTATAAATTCAAGTGCATCAGGATGGCTAAGATCCAGGTGAGCCACCACAGCACCGTTCTTGTACACACCGCCGCGACGGAGGATCTCATTTAGCGTTGAGTAGATTTTTGCGAAAGAGACTGGTCCAGATGCAACCAATCCTTTGTCATTTTCTGTTCCACGGGGTCGCAGTTTCGACAAGTGGACCGCGCAACCTGCTCCGAAACGTAGAGCATGTGATACAAATTTCCAGGATGCTTCAATTCCATTTTCTCCTTCGATAGAATCTTCTACGGTAAAAACAGTGCAACTGACAGGCAGACGGGAGGTTGGGTCGTCGATCCAAGACTGGACTCGACCGGTGCGTGCGATGTATGAGGTGGTCATTCGATAATAAGGTCGTTCAATTTTGGTGGCTGATAGTTAGGTCCTTTCATGACCTTACCATCTACTCGGTAAATAGGTTTTCCGTCCTCTCCGAGCTTGGACATGTTTGATTTGTGGACACGATGCATTGCTTCATCGAGATCCCATTCTTGAGAGGCAGCAAACTGGTAGCAAACATACACCAAGTCAGCAAGCTCCTTCAGTTGTTCACACTCATCCTTCATGTGATAGGCTTCGTGAAACTCTGACCATTCTTCATCGATCAAAGCTTTCTGACCACTCCGACGGTCCTTCCCAGTCGTCAGTGAGTATGCGGAGCGGAACTGTTCCGCCTGGTCCATCAGGCTCGTGTGTATGTAGGAGTTCATTCTCAAGATAGTGGATAGCTTTTTTAAGGTCTTTAGCCTTTGTGTTATCACCTTTGTAACCGGCTCTGCAAATATATTTAATAGCATTGCCAAGGTGATAGTTGAGTTCTTGATCCCGTATGAAGTCCCAGACTTCTATGGATCCTCGGGTGTAATGGGCGGGTGACTTGTGATCCATTCCTTAACTAGGTTGGAAACTGTGTTGCAAAGGCAGAAGTTCTGCCGTTGTAGTGCGATGAACAACGTGATGATGTCATCTTTGTCAGCCTCAGGAAGCAGGTCCTTGAGGCGTCTGATCTTTAGGTCCTGCTCCATCGTCAGCTCTGTCACTGGCGGAGGAGGGAGCCCATCGTATGACCTGTTGTTTGTGTTGGTCAAAATCTTCGTGTGTAAGAATTCGTGCGAGTCTGGCATTTGTCAAAGCAACTTCTTCATCAAGACCTTTGTCTGCAAATGCCTTGACGACAGTCTCCCACGTGTACCCATACTCTTCAAACAAAGCAACGGCACGTTTGATTCCAATGCCGGGTGCGCCTGAGTAACCGTCGGTTTGGTCGCCTGCAAGCGTCTGAATCAAATGCCATTTCATACCTTCTTCCGGCGTGATGTCTATCACTTCGTCAAGATTGTACAAACGACCAGGGATTTGACGCATGTCTTTATCAGGAGATACAATAATGTTACCAGGATTTGCAGTAGCGTAGATACCCATGGCATCATCAGCTTCAAGCTCAGGCATCCTAATAACTTGGTACTGCTGACTGAGTGCTGTGATTACGCGGCGATAACCGCAGGGCTTCTTTCTATTTCGGTGACCTTTATAATCGGGGTAAATTTTTTTCCGAAAATTCTTAGAGTCACTAAAGAACAGCACCATTTCTGGTACGTCCCACATAAAGTTGTTTTTGATCTTGCTCAGCTCACGCTGTACATTATGCAGTGCCTCTGAAAACTTACTAACAACCAAGATGACATCATCTCCGAAGTCAATTTCGTCTTCAGCTCCGGCGCAAGACTTGTAAACGATATAGTCGGCGTCAATGAGTAGTTTCATCAATGGACCTCCGACCAGTCCCTCCCTTGCTTAGCTTCTGCTGCGATTGGGAGGCGTAGTGAATAGTACTCTCCAGCCGCTTGAGCGCTTTGTACCAGGGATGCTGATACCGCGTCTGCGTCCACTGGGTCGCACTCGAATTGTAGTTCGTCATGTATAAATGCGAGCTGTGAACAACACAACTCTTTGGTGTTTTCGTGGTTGATTGCCATCCAACGCTTTGCAATCACACCAGCTCCTGATTGGAGCAAGTAGTTCAAAGCTTTGTGTGGGCTGTCAACGGCAATCTTTCGTTTGTCTATCGATCGAACAAAGCCCTTCTCAGACGCCGCTTTGATTGCCGCCAGTAGTTCCGCAAGTCCATCAATAGCAGAAACAAACGCCGCCCTGATCTCCTTNCCTTGTGATTTCGCATTGCGATCATTNAGGGAAGAGTCAAAGGANTGTCCGATTTTGGCGTCACCTGCNCCGTAGAGGAAGGCGTAAGTGACTGTTTTAACTTGGCGGCGGCTGATTCCAATTCGGTCTGCGTTGACTTGATGGATGTCTCCGTTGAGTAGTACGTCCGCGTAGCGTCCCTCATCATATTTAGCGAGGTAATGTGCGAGCATCCGAAGCTCAATCCCGCTAAGATCGGCACCCACCATAACTTGACCAGGGGATGCTTGGAATAGTTTTCTGAATTCTGCGTCACTTTTTACCTGTCCAAGGTTGGGTTTACGGTGTGCACATCTGTGCGTGTTTGTAGCTACTGAGCAGTGATGATGTATTCGATTAGCACTCGTACATAGCTTCAGCCATGCGTTCGTGCCTTCCGAGATCATCCCCAAGCTCTTCGTAATATCGAGACACTTCAAGAAATCCATCGCAATCGGTGTCCCAATATCCTTGAGAATCACTTCGTCGATGATGGGCTTCCCAGTAGGTGTCAGCTCCTTCGGCTTCCAGCCATGAAATGTTTGCAGGATCCATGAAATATGGTCTCGTGAAGTGGGGTTTAGTTCCTTGAGCTTTGTGAATGAGCATCCTTCGACGTATCCAGATGTTTTGTTATTTCGTTTAGGAGTGAATTCTGATCCGAAGACGTAAGGGTGCCTGTCGCGTAGTAACTGATAAGTTTCTTCAAGTTCTGTTCTGAGAGAAGATGCAAGTTTCCATGCAGCTTCTGTGTCAAAATACCATCCATGAAGTTCTTGTTGGGTGAGTATTTGTGCAACTTGGTGTTCTAGCGCGACCCACTCAGGTATGGGTGGAAGTGATCGCATAGTTTTTTAGTTACGTTAACATCTTGTATGCAATAGTCTTGCATTTCTTGTGACCATTCAGACCAGTCAGCATCCTTACCAAACTCACCTTTGTATTCACCCAGGCGGTGACCATAAGCCTCAAGTGAATGACGTCCGTANAGTTGTAACGGCATGTTCTTCCACTTGTGTTTCATATCTAGGTCACGCATGTCTGTGTGATACAAGCGNGAGAGGAGCAGTGTGTCTACAACCAAGGCGGTTGGTGTGAACCACGGGTAAATCTTGCGAAGACAGGGGATGTCATACCCGATGATGTTGTGCCCCGCAATAACCTCAGCGTCTTCGAGACGTTGAACACCGCGTGTAATCGGCTCAGCATCACCTTCGTCATTGTAAACGAGCGTCTCATCAGTTTCCGAATCGTAGATGACAAGACAGTGGATACGACTAACATCATTTAGAAGTCCGTTGCTCTCCAGGTCGAATACCAGCATGTTTCCAATGGTAAGTTTTGTCTACAAATTGTGCACGCTTTACCATCTCAGGCGTGGGAGGGTTGGGTTTAGAAATCTGTTGTTGGATCGAACTCTGCTTCTGGTTGTGATTCATTGAATTTACAGGTGGAAAGATCGTAGGTCAGTTGACAGGCGACACCAACTTCGCCTGAATATCGATTTTTAAGGACTCGCACAGTCGTAGAGCTTGATTGAGATCCACTCTGCTGATCTCGCTCAAGTGCAATGCACGCATCGCTGAGTTGAGCAATAGAAGCGGATCCTCGTAGCTGTCCAAGTGTGACGCGTGCTCCCTCTTCATGGTTGACATCTGATGTGGTTCTCCGTAGATGTGATACAAGAAACAATGAAATACCAGTGCGTTCAACCAATGAGCGCAGCTTGGTCATGGTACTGTCAATCATTTTTCTTTCGTCTCCATCAAGTCCACTAAGAAGAATGGAGAGGTGATCCAAGAAAACGACTCTACAGTCGAGACCTGATGCCAGGTACTCAATCCGATTATAGATAACATCAGGATCGTAGGAGCCGAAACCGTCAAACAAATACAGGTTCCAATTAGCAATCGTAGAGTCGAACGCATCTACTAGCTCAGATCGATCATGCTCTCCAAGGTGGAGGCTTCGTCCGACTGCTGCTGACATAAGTCCGAGAGCTGTACGGCGGTTTGACTCTTCAAGTGCCAGGTAACCGACCCGTTCTCCTTTGTTAAGCAAGTGAGTACATAAGTCGCGACAGAAGGACGATTTGCCAATCCCTGATCCTGCAGTAATCGTGACAAGCTCTCCGTACCGGATCCCGTGAAGCTTTGATTGTAGTCCTTGAAATGGGTAGTCATGATCTGATGGTGGTGACGGTGTTGTGATTACGTCGAGTAAGTTCTTTGCTTCGACAATACCGTCAGGTTTGTATTGAATGTGTGCGTAGTTACATACGGCTCGGATAGCCTCGCTGTTACCAGCCTGTAAAGCCTCTGAGGCGTCCTTGTAGTCCTCTAGAAAGCCGATGAACACCTTGCCAGGTGGTAACACACCGGCAGCGTCTTGAGCAGCCTTCTGACCGGATTCATCGTTATCAAAGAAAAGGACGATCTTGTCGTAGTAATTGATCCATTCATAGTTATGTTGGATCGCTTTCTTAGCTGCTGCTGCTCCGTTAGGGATGGAGACCACGTCCCAGTTAGGTTGTGCCTCCCAGATGGACAATGCATCCATCTCACCCTCGCAGATAACTAGCTTCTGCTCTTTCTTCGTTGTTTTGTGACGGAAGTTTTGCATTCCGTACAGGGTTTTTACCTCACCCTCACAACGAAACTCTTTGTCTTTGGTCTTGATCTTTGCTCCAAGAAGTGTGCCAGAGCTGTTGTAGTAATGGAAGCGTAGTTGTTCTCCATCTTTATAGGCTTTGAACAACTCACAGGTTCTTTCTGAGATCCGTCGCTTCTGCAGCCTTCCGGCTGAGCCTTGTAGGTGGACATCTCGCATGGTGTGATTGTGAACAACGGCGTTACCGCCGGTATGGTTGTAGCATCTAAAACAAAAGGTGTGCCCGTCCGAGTACAAGCTATTTGCATCAGACGAGCCACAGTTGTCGCACGGTATGTGCCGTACGAATTCAGACTCGCTCATAGGAGCCACTTGAGTGGGATATTAGCAAACGAGCACCAAGGTATGTCGAGTTTATCGCAATACTTGGCATACGTCGTTTTACTTTTTTTAGAGATAGTGTTGTAGGGTGCCTGAAAAACCATGCGTAGATCAAGGTCAGGATGTTGAGTCTTGACAGCTTTGATCTTACGCCGGTCTGCAGAGTCCCAGTAACCTTTGCACTCCAGGTACACACCATTCGGAAGAATAAAGTCCGGGCTGTACTTGTGTTCGATTACGTAGGAGATCTTTTCGGTTTCGTATTCATATTTGACACCCAGCTCGACGAGAAGATCAGCAACCTTCTCTTCGAGTCGGGATCGGAAAGCCATCAGAAGTCGTCTTCAGGTTCTCCTGCATCGTTGGACACGTTAGGGTCACCGACCTTGAAGCCTTCGGTCTTGCCGAACAGCTCAGCCACATCAGCTTCGTCCATGTCACCGGTGTCAACACCAGCAGACGATGAAAGAGAGATGACCTGAACTGCTTTGAGCTTCAGGCTAGTGCCGTAGGTAACNCCGTCCTTGAGAATGTAGGGCTTCTGGAAGAACGCCAGCTTTACCTTAGAGCCACTGTACAGCGGTGTGCTTTCGTCAGTGATCAGCGTGCCTTCGGTGTCTACCACAGGCGGCTTGGTCTCGTCGTTCCAGGTGAACTTGACCTGGTACTTACCTTCGGAAACCTCTTCCCAGGGCTCAGGCTTCATGACCGAACGCTTGGGATTCTTGAGCTTAGATTCAGCCCACTTTAGGGACTCGGTGCGGTCAGCTTCAAGCTGATCCACGACATCTTGATCAACCACAGCCATAAGCTTGTAGCCGAACTTACCTGGTTGCAGTACAGCCTGATAACCTTCAAGGACAACGGGCTGTTCAGTTTTGATGATGGTGCGTGCCATTTAGCAGAAGAAATAGGTGGATTCAATAACCGATGCGGGTTCTAAGTCATCAATCATCGGTGGGTCAGTCTCTGCCCCAATTTGTTGGGCAAAGGATGTTAGGTAGTCATGCTCCGCAAAGAGGTGCATGTATGTTTCACGAACAATGGCTGAAAGTACAGACATGTCAGTAGCACGACATAGAACCGAGTCGTGTATGAGGGAAATCGGAGCGTCGAAACGTAATGCAGATAGGTGCAGGAGTGATGCATCAAGGGAATGGATAAGATTNGGCGCTGTTGCGTTNTTGTGGTGGTTCTTATCTACCTTTTTGCTATCACCGGTTGCAACCTTGATCCTACAACGACCTAGTAACTCAAGACTAATCTCTTGGTGGTCTTTCTTCATCAGCTTTTGTGTAACTGAGAAGCCAGACGGTGTGGTCCATGTAAGTTTATTTAGACCACGATCGATTGCATTACCGACCTCTGACTCAATCCAAGACATCACAGCCATAGGTCCAGGCACAATGCGATCCATTGCAGCCCGTACAGCTTTGACAGTCTCAGTNAAGTCATCTTTTTCAACTTCGACACCCTTTTCCTTCAATGCTTCACGTATGTATCCACGATTGGAGAACGGTTTAGCATTGTAGGGTACGGTCATCACTACACGTTTGACGGTTTTACGGTCCATGTAAGGTCTGACCGTTTCCGGTACGTGTGGGGCTGCCGCNTCTGCGACAACCTTGTATGCATCCTGAGGTTTATCAGAAGGCAATACGTTAACCAGCTTAGCAGTGGATGCGTCCCTGGCAAGACCTGCCAGGATCTGAAGACCACTACATGTAGCGTCTGTAGCTACAGGCAGGGATGTGTGTTGTCTTGTACATGTAATGACACATGCATAATACTCCTCACATGCTGCCAGGAACTGCCACGGTTCATCTGCGACCTCCCATTCAGGAAGGTTACCGATGGGATCTGTTGCGACTTTACTGATGATTGTGACGTTGTCACGTACCCAGGCTAGTCGTTCAGACATGGGAGCCTTGTCAAGTCCATATGTTGTAGCAACTTGGAAGGCTAACCATTCCTCAGCTTCAGGTGTCATGAACGACATCTCATGAAACTTAAGGAGTGACTTACCAAAATCTGTGTCTTGAGGTGTCAAGAACGCAGGGATAGGGTAAGCACGTCCACGATAATCAAACGACCACGGAATGTAGAACTTCTCGTATTGTTTGAATATCTTCACTGCGTTCATGGTCATACGTGTACGACATGACTTCTGAAACGCTTGTGCATTGATGTTACATACCTCAGCAGCTCTGCGACGATAGTCCTTGCGTGACTCTGCATTATCTGCGATGTCAACAGGCTTGGGTGGGAGAGGTATATCTACGACAGGGATGAACTTACCGACCTCAATACCACGTTCTTGTAATGTTTCTGCAACATCTACAATGAATGTATTGAGTGTATATCCTACCTTCTGAATCTTGTTCAGAAAGTTGATTGGGGTTTCTCCCTGTATAAGGCGGCTATCGCCTCGGCGTACCATGTCATGCCCACGCATAACCTCGTTAAGCAAGTAACCACCTGCTGTTTCGTTGGTCCAGTCGTTAGGCTCAACCAACATCGGCCAGGCTAACGGGCTGAACAACTCAGCGTTGGTCATGACCTGGTCCTTGATGGACATGAACTCAGGTGTGGGTACCACGAAGTTGTAGGTCTTACGTCCTTCACGTCGTGTTTCACGCATGAACCACTGCGATGACTCGCAGATGCAGTCAAGCAACCATCCACCTAGTTTCACACGGTTAGCAATACCCCAGCATTGCCAGTGATCAACGTCGTACCTGTTCATGAGAGTTGTTACGACCTTGACCTTCTGTTGTGTGCCTATAGATTTGTGGAAGTAATTGTCTTTAATGACACGTAGTAAACCTGGCACGTTACGTTCATAGAAACGCATCATGCACTCGTTCTCTATCGCTTGACCGATTGCATCCGTGACATTCTGTACCGTAGAACTGCGTGGCTTAGAGCTGAATACCTTATCAAAGGTAACCTTACAGGAGATAGCTGCTGCTGCTTCAGGCTCGATGTCCATGAGATAGCGTTGTATCTCTTTGAAGCATACACCAATCTTACCTTCTTTTATCCTGTTATTAGTTGACTTAATACGATCAACCACAAGAGGGATAAGCTGCTCAATAGAAGCCACGCCATACACACTAGCCGAGGCATAGTCCTTGTCCTCAAGTTTAGCTGTGTTGTCATGTAGTTGCTTGAGTCCTTGAGCTATTTGTTCACGCTCAAGCTTAATCTGTGCTGCAATATCTGCGAATAAGGTCAATCACTCCTCATATGTGGTGGTCAGGTCATCGATCACTTGCTCGTGCAGGAGCTGAATGATCTCGTCTTTGTATGGATGCATGTCAATCTCGTCAATCAAAGTGTCGAGACGGAAGTTAAAGGTGGCGTCAGTCATCGTTGTCAATTAGATCAGGTCCAACATAGTGTAGGGCATCGTGAGTACACACGACAAACTCATGTTTCTTTTCGTCCATGAGCTTGAGTATCTTCTGTTCAGCAGCATGTTGCCGCTTGTAGATATACTCTTTGGTCTTTTGGTTTGTGAGATTAGTTGTGCGGATGATACATGCTACATCAGCAGGTAACTCCCAACCAGCTACCTTCCATTCCATAACCTCTTCAAATGTATGTTCTTGAAACGCTTCATCAGGTGCGTCCTTGAACATCTTCCAGTTGTTGGGATGATAGGGNTTCTTACCACTCATGTGTTTTAAATACGTTGACTAAGGTAACATTACGATCCATGGACAATTCTAAAGCATCCCATGCGGCTTCTTCAGAATTGGCGGCGAGTATGTACATGTCCTCGCCACTAGATAACATCACGCAATACTCATGTAGTCTTGGGCTTTGCAGCCCGACGGCGAGCTGGTCTTGGTTTNGGNTTTGCATTAGACTCCATGTTAATGTATGTATCACGTTGGGCTAGCTCCTTGTAGATACTATCCCATCTGTGACCTTGATCACCATAGTGGTGCAGCCAGCAAAGGACTGCGTTCTTGATAAAGTAATTATCATCAAGAGATTTTGAGTTGTTTTGTGGCATCTTCAATAAGTTTGTTTTCTAGTTTGTCAGCGTCTACCTCATTGTAGAAAGGAGAGCAATAGTCACAGAAGTAGAATCTGACACCTTGCATTAACAACATGGAGAGCATTTGCTCAACACTACGCATCTCTGCTTTAGCTACTTCTTCGAGTACCTGTTGCTGTGTGTCGTTGAGGGTGAAGTTCATTTGTTGTAGTACTTGGAGGTGATACGATTTGCACGCTGCCAGATGACAGCAGTGCTGAANAATCCTACCATACCGATGATGGCAAAGATGATGTTAGATTCAGACCAGATCATTTTCTACACATTGTAGGGTTTGCTTTACACAGTGCGTCCATGCGTTTGTCTTGCATGTCCTTGAGATTATCCATGGCTGTGAGCCCTATGTGTAGCCCCAGCAGAATGATGATTGTGACGAATGTGATTCTCATTCGGTGTCCTCGTCCGTGATAGCTTCGACATAGGTACANACCATGTCGATAGGCATACGATTGGCATAACAATCATTGAGACTGTCATACCAAAAGTCGATGTTATCTTCGACAATGGTATGTTGATTGTTGCACATAACAGCGTACTTGTGAAGGGTAGGGCATAGTCTCATGGGTAAGCAGCAGCGTCATTGGATACATAAGACACAGCACGCATGAACGTGTTGCCTATCTTACCGGTGTGGCTGTTCATCTGTGACACGTCACCATGTGTGTCCAGGGTGATGTGCTTGTCCTTGAGACATGTAGTGACCTTGAACACAGTAGGTTGTGCGTAATACTTGTCAGTGTGAATCATCAGATGTAAAGTCGTTGGAAACGGTAGCCATGTTCAAAAGGTATGACGTTCAAGGTACGATCGTCATCCTGAATGTACCAATTAAAGTCAACTTGGTACACACCTTGGTTCATGCCATCACACAAGTTGTTGATCAGTGCATTGAGACGTGACTTGGTAGTTTTAGTTTGCCAACCACCATCGTAGATCTCAACGTCGTCCTTGCTAATTGTAGCAATGAGATTGTTGTGAAGGTACACACATGACACCTTACGTGATGGTGAGTACAACACCTCGGTGTTAGTGTTGCGCCAGTCCTTGCAATTCTTGACGGCGCTGATCATTTGTTGTTCGATCTTACGCATGGTCAGTTAACCTCCCGAATGTCAATGGTAGCATGTGGTCTCCACTCAGACCACTCATCTAACGCTTCGTCTGCGTCCTTGATGTCGTGATAGTATCCGAGCGATTGCTCAAACCCATCGTCCGTGAGTTGATAAACTTGGTACATGTTAATGAGTGCCTCGCTCAGTGCGGAGGCAATACCTGGGCAAGGGTTCGCACCTTGCCACCCGCTTGAACGGATCAGGCTACAGCACAGGCTGCATCGACACGCTGATGACAGTACATCTCAACGATGCACCACACAGCTTTCTCTTTACATTCCTGCAATGTCCAGAACTCGTCGGTATCAACGAGGTCTGTGTACTTGAGACCAAGACCGTCGAGTTCATCTTCGATCTCGTCCTCGTACTTGTCAAAGAACTCGCACAGTTCTGTCGAGTAGATGAAGTCGGAGACACCAGCGGAGCAGCCATACTCGGCTACGTCCTTGATCTCGTCCATGTCATCGAANCGCTCAGCNAGTGCGTCGAACATAGGTGACACGTTGTACATGATGTGTGTAAGCATATGTGAACATGATGACACCTAAGTGTCAGGCTCATGCCAGGCATTGCACCTGGCAGCGGGCTATGATCCCGTGAGCTGTATCAAGCGTAGCTAGGCACAAGCTTGTAGCTGGTGCGCTTGGTGTCAAGCAGGTTGTGGTTGACCCAGAAACCCAGGCTCATGTTGGGATTGTTCATGAGGCTGAGGATAGCACGACGAGATACGTTCTTGTACTCATACATGTTGCCTTCTTTGAAGGACACAGTGGCTACGCCACGCAGCAGGTCAACGTGGACGAACTGCACAGCAGCAGAGGTACGAGTTGCAGAATAAGTGAACATGAAATGTGAAAAGGTAAGTGAACAAATGGCTGCGTCCAAGGGAGCAGCAATGACAGTGCCGGGACCTTGCACCCAGCAGGACGCTCACGTGTCTGCCTATCCGATGTGCATATGTAGTGCGGGACGCATCGGTACATCCCTGAGCGAGGTCACGAGCGACCTCTGAGCCATGAGCATACTTGTATGCCGCCTGTGGCTCGGCGGCTAACGGTGTAACCGTTACACACTGTAACATCCTGGCCGGCCAACTGGTCAAGCACCTCCAGGCTCTACGNNTTGGTGTCAGATGACTNNACCGNNNCGTCGCAACGAGNTATGCAGTTGTCAAGGTTCTGAAGAGACGGGACAGCCTGAAGGGTCACCGGCTGTATCTGATGGTTGAAGATCGAGACTCTCCTCCCCCTTAACAGGGAGAGTCGAGATCAAGACCTTCAAATCAGATATCAGAATCCAGCATACACCAGGAAGTCGGTGGACAATCGGTCAAGCTGCACATNACAGCATCAGATCCCAGTCATACCAAGGCTTATNATCTTTGCTTATCAGTCNATTGCTGACTCATAACCGTAGGTTAACTGGGCCGACAGATCGCGAGAGATTGAGCCGCGTGTCGTGCGCGGGCGCGGTAGTTAGATCGCGTGTACACCCGCGCGGTAGTCGGTTTGCGCGGTAGAGCCCAGCAAAGTACAGAGAAATACCGGGCTAAACCGCTTGCTACCACTGGGGTATCGCCGTTTTTGCTGCCCCCTACCCACCCCCATGGGGGGAACTGCGTCCCAGCTCCTACGCTAATAGGTCTCACACATTTTCGTCAAAATTTATGACCTTATAAATCACGACACATACACCTGTTAGCAGTAAAGCCAACAGCCAAACGACGGACCAAACAATCATAATGCAGCGTAAACCAGTGGAAAGCAGTCTTCAATCAGCTTACGACACTGATCTGCGATCTGTTTATGCTCAGTTTGCGTCCCGTTAGCGCACCTTAGATCAGTATAATGGATCCAAGACCGCAATGTGCCGTTCATATACAGCTTTGTAGGGCTCGACAGGGGTAACACCTCCCGTGCACACTCTTTAGCGACTCCAGCTGCCAGCATCTCGTCATACAGGTGGTATGACATGTCATATAGTTGCTGTGTTTTGATTTCAAAGTCTTGAATTGTATATGGATCAAGATCATCGATGCTGTTTTGCCGGTTTACCGTGTCTTGACGGCGTAATGCCGGTAAAACCGGTTTATCTGTGACTTGAGCATACCGTTGGCTAAACTCTTGAAAGCTAAAGCTGCGGTGACGTAGGATCTGTGCAGCTATTGATCGTGTTGTATGTATTTCTACACACATGTTTACCATTTCAAATGGTGACCAATGTTTATGCTTAATGAGGTACTTGATTAAACGAGCACTGGTCTCAGTGTTGTTTTGATTAGATGGATTAGATACACGTGCCATATAGCTGACAAGGTTATCACCATCAGGTGTTGAATGAATGAGTTTAACGGAGTGCATACAGTAGTAAAGGTGTTTCAGGTGTGACACAGTTGTATAAATCATATATACACATGTCTCTCAGTAATCTAGTTACTGTAGATAAAGGGACTCCGAAGAGTCCCCGGTACAGGAGGTCCACCCTTCCCCCTGTATAAGGCGGCTACCGCTCTAAACCCAGGTAGGGACAGAGTTTTTGTCGTTGCCTCTAGCTTGCCTTCTTTGGTCTAAATTCATGCCCAAAACAAGGTGGTTAGCGCTAGATTGTGGGTCTTCAATAGTTGACCTAAGGATGTCGTTCCATTCCTCACGTTTACGTTGGTTAACTGCTTCTTGAGCAGAGATACCCATAGCATCTGTAAAGTATTTGACACCTTGTGCAAGGGCATCAATACGGTCATCATGTCGAACAGCACCTTTCTCCATACACATACGTGACATCTGATAAAACAACATGTACATAAGTCGTTTTTCAGGTGCTTCGTTTTTGTTTGAGGTGTAATCCCAGTCAATGACTGATCTGTCTATAACAAGCCTGTGTTGATTAAGTATAGGCTCAAGGCTGTCGATAATTCGTTGTTCTTTACGTAAGGTAGCTCGGACTTCTTCAACATCAATGCCTTGTTTTGTCTGTTGAAGGTGTTTTTTAAACAGCTCAGCAACGATGCCATCACCAAAGTTNGTTTCAATTACAAGTTTAGTTACGTTGTATTTTTTACACCCTCTTAGAATGTCCAAGAGTGTGTTGTCGCTGTATCCGTCTCGGTAAGCACGCATTTCGTGCAAGTACAAAAAACCGTTGCGTTGGCTGATATAAGCTGCCGCTGTTTCATCTGATCCTCGACCCGACGGGTCAACCGAGCAGATTGTCTCTTGGTAAGGGTGCCACTCTCCTTGTANCTGCATTGGACTGTAGAAATAATCTCCAGGTAGTCCAACAGTTGGAGCGTCTTTGATGACGTTCTTTGGGTCTGAGCACCAGATGACGGAGTCAGGAGCAGTGGTGGGGTTAACAGCAGTAACCACAAGGTCTTGCATTTTAAGTGGGAACTTGTCAGCGTCACTAAGGGACGTGTCAAGCATGAACTGAAGCATAAAGTTGCTTCGTCCCATTGCCGCTTCACGTTCGATAAGATCATCATCATCAAATCTGTCAGGATCAGTTACCTCCCACGCCTGTGCCCCTGTATCGATGTCTTCTTGCAGTTGTGGTGCAATCAGTCCTTCGTAGTTACTAAGGCTCCTAGGGACCCTTGCAGGCCAAACAAAGGGGCGATAATTACGTTCTGCTAGCTTACGATAGATAGTAAACGTTGTTTGTGGGGTACCAAGGTACATAATGCGGGAATCATCCTTAGGTGTAAGGATAGATTCTGCCTCAGTACACAGTTGAAGCAGTTTTTCCCGCATAAATTCAGTCATTGAGTTACCAGGAACTTCAATGTCGTCTAGAATCATTAAATCGGCGCGGCTTCCGGTGAGCTGTCCAGTGATGCCCACCGACTTTACGCTTGGGGCTTGGTGGGGTGAGCAGTTCACATCGAAGCTTATCCGCGACCACCTTGCATCGTCTGACTTGGGCTGTAAATGAGAAAGCCATGGTGTTTCAATAATTAGTTTTTGCAAAAAGATAGACATGTTGTCGGCTCGTTCTTTAGAAGCCGAGATAATCATGATCTTTTTTTCTGCATTATTGAAAAGCGTCCAAAGAACGAAGGCTCCAGTAATCCATGACTTCCCAACTCCACGGAAAGCTTGTATCTGAAGACGTTTAGGTCCAGACTGAAGATAGTCTGCGATTGCGTATTGTGCACGTGTAGGCTCCGGTAGATCAAGCTGCGCCCACAGGGCTTGCAGGAACAGCTTGAAATCATCTTGTAGGGCGGATAGGATGTCGGTCATAGGTTAAGGTAGACGAATAGTAGCACCGCTACCAAAGGGATCCATTTCAACTGTACGACCGCCAAATGGATTGTCGTCACCAGGTGTAGGAAATCCTGTGTTAAAAAAGTCAAAACCAGTGTTAATAGGTGTACGTAGTGAAATTACACCTTTATTTTTACGAATGCCTCTAGTTCTGCGGGCTAAAACATCATCAATGTTGTCGCCCATTTCTAAAGTAAATCCACGTTGTTGGCTAGGTTTTTGGTATTGATTATAATAACGTGATTCAATAACCCGAACGCCGCCAGTTACATCATCAATGTCAGTAACATAACCTGGATATTTTTTTAGTTTAGATTCTACTGTATCTTTAAATTTTTTAAAAGGTGGTTCAGAGATACTTTGTCTAGACGCATCACCGCCTTGGTGTAAAGGCTGGTTATGTTCTGCAATAGAAGGTTCATCACCATAAGCAAGTTTATGTACTAAACTTTCACTACGTTGTTTAGCAGCTCTACGTATAGAACGATCATAAGCAGCCTCTGTTTCACCTTTCGGTTGAGCACGTTGAGCACGTTGTTTGTTATATCTACTTTGAGTAGCACGACGTTGTTGAATATCACGTGCACGTACACTGCCTTTACCGTCAGCAGCTAGTCGTACACCTTCTGGCGGATCACCGATTGCTTTGTAAATTTCAGTAGGTGTTTTCCTTCCGTGTTCTTCAACGTAGGCTCTAGCTTTTGCTTGGTATTCGGCCCGTGTTTCCATTTAGCTAATGTGTGATAAAATTAAAGATTCACGAAGTAAATTTCGACCAAATTGTTGTCTCATCCACTCTCGCCAATGTAAACTTCCTTTGTCCTGATTGCAACTGGAACAGGCTGGTACGACATTTGATGTAATGTCTTCACCCCCAAGAGAACGAGGATGTACGTGGTCCAATGTAAGTTCATGTAAGTCATAAGTTATTCCGCAATAAACACATGTGCATCCAAAGTGTTCTTTGATGCTGCGCCTCCAAAGGCGCTTGGCTTCAGAGGACGTCATGGTTATTAGGTTGTAAAGGTAGTGATCAGGACTTGGGAAGAGCGGGGTCATGCGTACTTCTGGTTACGACGTGGTCTAGAGCGATTTCGTTTAGGACTTTCAAGTTTACCTTTGTTAGGTCCTGTGTGAGATGCGTCTTTTCCGTCGCCGTTACCATAAGTACCGAGCCTCCGATTGAGTTTGTTTGCGTTGGTTCTAATTTTAAGACCAGCTGAGGTCTTGTTGTATGCACGCTGTTGCTTTCGACGGCGAGCAGCGGCTTTAGGGTTCGATTTGTAGTATTTGGATGTTTTACCGCTTGCCATAGAGTCTGCTTTGTACGAGTTCTGGGTCAACTTGCGGCATTACATTAGCCAATTTAGACAGTGGGTTGCCGTCGTAAGCCACGCCACTGATGTCGTTTGTTTTAAGCCAGTCACAAGCTGCTTTAAGATCTTGTGTAGAAGCCTCACCTGACTTAATACGGGCAAGGAACTCCTTCGTAACTAGATTATGCAGCTCGTTAAACTGGTCTTCTGTCGCTTTTTTCTTAGACATTGCGAAGCACGATTTGGTCCAGTTTGTTTTCAATACGTACCATGTGGTCTTCCATCCGACTAAGCAACTCAGCTAACTCAGACTTCTTAACATAGTCAGAAGCCACAGTAAGTTCGATACCATCTAGTCGGCGGTCAAGCGCATTAATACGTTCGTGAACACTATTGATTCGGTTGTGCAGCCTGCTGTTCAGTGCTGCTCCCCCCGCTATCGCTGCTATCGACAGGCTTACTAGAGCTTCGATCATTTTTTAAAGATACGATAGGAATAATGTCGTGACACAATACCTCTACCCTGCTTCCAGGACGAAAGGTGAACCCAGCTTTCATAATTTCTGTGCACTTTAATGCTCTTGCTAGTTCATACTCAAGACGCATCTTTTGTTCGTGTCGGTTAGCTATCTGTTTGCATAGTTCTATCATACCACCNTCTAGNGGTATCATAAAAGACATCTGCATACCGTAGTTGTTAGAGCGGACGTATCCGTCATCTTCGTACGGNATAGTNTCGTTGCCCATATAAAATGGGCTAAACGTCATNGTAGATCCNTTACACGAACTNTTAGGACCAAATATCTGTCTACTTGGTGCACCATTGTTCTGGAATTGTACAGCTTGGTTGGTAACATTACCAGTTGCAGCTGCTACAGGGTTAGAAGTATTCTGTACTTTAGGGTCTTCTGCGTAAGCAGGTGTTACTGCGAGAAGATAGAGAGCGAGGTAGTGGTAGAGGTGGAATCGATGGTTTCTGTTACGTCGATTGTCTCCACAACTCCTGCGTCTCGTGTTGTGATCTCCAGAGACCAAGGATCTCCAGCCGTGGTTACGGAAAATGTTGTACTGTCGCCAGCAATGTCTGCGCTGGGTGTAACGTTTGATCCACTCCATGATGAATAGTCACCACCAAAGACTTCAGTCTCGATAGTACGTTCAATGTCAATCGTGGTGGTGGTCGTCGATTGCATTGACCCCTGGGTGAACTGTGGGGTTACAGTTTGAGCTGATGCGGGTGCAGCCAACAGCAGCAACAGGAGTAGCTTTTTCATTCCTTTTTTTCGCGGGTAATNGAGAAAGTTGCTANAGTGCCGCTCAGGATTGAGGCGACATAGGTAGGATCCATCTTTTCCATCCATCCTGCATAACTAGCAGTCAGGAGTCCGGCGGACCAGACAAGGACGATGAACTTGATGAACCCTTCCGTTTTGTTATTCTTGTCCATGCTTGTTTAAGGATGGGCTTCATTACAGTTACAGTATGCTTAAATACTGCTGTTGCTGTAAGGGTGGCTGCAACAGACACGGTGGCAGTGGTACCAGCCGTGACAAGTATTTCATTAGAAGGCAGAGGCATAGTTACATCCGTAAATGGAACATCCACTTGCCTTGTATCCTGCGGTAATTTAACCGGAGGAGGTTTAGGTTTTGGTTTCTCTTTGTCAGATTGTGTTGTTCCTTTGACTCCCGGAGGTGGCCGAAGGTCGCTAGGAGGCACCACAAGCGGCTTGTATGAGGGCAAATCCGCTCGTGGGACATCTAGTACCGGACGGGGTAGAAGAAGGGGCTCAGGGAGCCGTAGAGACGGTAGTACCGGCGGCTCACCTAAGTCCATTATTTGTCAGGGAAAAGTCCGTTTTCAATAAACGTTACTGCCTGGTCATCGACAGTATTGTCACTTTGCTCAGCCAGTTTGCGGAGCATGTCAACGATGAGGCGCTTCACTTTGTCGCTACCAAGGAACGACATCAATACGGGACGGATAAGAGCGATCATTGTAATAAGGGGTAAGGTTATCAGGACCAGGGCTTGCCACTGGCTTGGGTAGGCGTACGCTGCTCGTCAATTTGTGCTTGCAGTGCAGCTTGGATTTCAGTAACCTTTTCGTCACCACCAAGAGCAGTCTTTACCCATTCGATTACACCAGCCTCAGTAAGGTCGGCATAAGGGATAACGGTGTCGCCTTCAGCAGGTGCCTCAAGACCGACAGAACCATATGCACCGCTGGAATAGGTGTCATCAGCGGCAGACACGGTATAATGAACAGTACCCACAATGCCGTCTGCGACGGTGCGATCGAGGGTAGCAACGGACCAAGTGAAAGTAGTAGACATTTTAGTTAATAAAAAAGTGTTTGTATAAAAAAGAAAGCCCCGACTAGCGGGGCAGATAATCAACCAGCCTCAAGGGCGGCAACTTTGGTTTCTAGCGTTTCAATTTTGGCGATTGCTTCTTGTAATGCTGCAGTTAGCAGTGGAACAAGTTTGGATTTGTCGATGCCTTGCATTACAGCGTTGCCATCATCATCTACTTCGTTGTGCGTTCCGGTAACAGCTTCTGGTACGACAATCTGTGCCTCGTGAGCGACAAAACCATCAACCGTTGTTTCAGGGTCAACAATAAAGTTAAAGCGTCTTGGTTGAAGTTGCTTAACGCGAGTAATACCATCCGTGATGTCAACGACGTTTTCTTTGAGTCGGTAATCAGACGATTCGTTAAAAGCAGTTGCTGATGCGGTTACTGAAATAGACCCTACCTTTGTCCCTCCACGTCGGAAGTCAACTGAATCACCATTGCTTGTATTTCTTCCAATAAAAAGCGCAGGTGCGTCATCAGCAACAAAGAAACCTTGACCATTGCTGTTAATTGTAACACCATTACCAGTGCTAGTTGATTGAGTGACCACTACTGTCGTCCCAACCAACAACCGCCCCGAGCTATCGATGCGCATCCGCTCAGTCGGGCTGCTTGCACCGTCAGCAGTCGTTGAAAAAACAAGACGACCTGGCATGTCATTGCTGCCAGGGGTGCCGTCTACGTGACAGCCNATAAAAGCTGCGTAACTANTGTAGTCAGTGCCGTCATCAGCGCGGAACGCAACAATTCCGACTGTATCGTCATCTTGAACAATAGTATTTGAGCCATAAGTAGTATTCCTAGACTTTGAAAGCGTAATGCTTGCACCACCAGCACTATTTTCGCCTCTATGAAACTGTGCCCCTAGATCTCCAATAACTTGTAGCTTTGCGCCAACGCCAGAACTACTAGACGCCCCAACCAACAACCGCCCATTGCTGTCGATACGTAGGCGCTCGCTGGCGTTTGTGTGGATTAAAAAAGAATNATTACTATGATCATAAGTCAAACGACCTACATCTGCGTCTTGTGGATCGCCAAACAAAATTCGGTTGCTAACATTATTTGGTGATGCCATCTGAATAATAGCATGAGTGCTATTTTCAACCATCAAAGCTGTATTGCTGTCAGAAACAGCAGAGCCAGCATCGCCTTTTTGAATATGAACAAAGCGGTCAGGCGACGACGTTCCGATGCCAACATTGCCAGAGTTGGTGATTCGCAGTTTTTCACTTTGACTAACTTTGACAACGAATGAAGACGTGGCAGTATTATTGTTAATATCGGTCTCAAGAATAAAATTGCCCACCGATGAATCACAGTTAATTCTGTGGTCAACATTTGTATCAGTATCAGTAAATTCGATCCTAGGAGAGCTGGCAGAAAGGTGAAGCAATGAGCTTGGACTCGATGTTCCAATGCCAACTTTGCCTGCATTTGGCGCTAAAGCTAAGTTGAACGCCGTGCCAGCCCCATGACCTTGGATTGACGGACAACCGTTGCTTTGACCAATAGAAACAACAGCAGTGCCGCTTTGAAAATTATTGTCATAGCTATTTCCACTTGGCGCTGTTCCTGTGTAATCACGCGTGCCTGCTGTGTGCAAGACTGCACTAGGGCTTGACGTTCCAATGCCAACATTGCCTGCAAAATATCCTTGGCCTTTGTAGCTGACACTAAACGTGTCGGTATCACTGTTATTTCTTACCCTTAGACCTTTATTCGTATCAGTAGCCTGCGTGAATGGTGATCGCGAAATAATTCCGTTGCTATTACGAACTTCAAGCTGACCATCGCCAGTAGTCGTACCAATCAACAACCGCCCNGAGCTGTCGATACGCATCTGTTCGTCAGAACTTCCTCCGAACCTCATTGAGCCGCTGTTTACAGAAATCTGACGATCTGTACTTCCTGTATTATGAAAAACTAATGTTGCAGTTGAATCGTCCTCGTTGTCTATACGAATGGTGGCGTTAGTTGCAGCCTGAACCTCAAGCTCTTCGGAAGGCAACGCCGTTCCAATGCCAACATTTCCTGAGCTGTCGATGCGAATGGCCTCAGCGTTATTAGTTCTGATCCGGAATGAATTGTCGCCTGTGTTATATCTAATCCCACCTGCATCGGGATCCGTGTTATTACCAAATTGAATGCCAGTTTTTTGTGTATTGCTGGAGGTAACAGTGATGTATTGATTACCACTGCCATTTACATGGAACGAAGTACTAGGCGACGTTGTTCCAATGCCAACATTGCCATTACCCTTGATCCTTACTTTTTCTGCTCCTGCAGCCGTTAAAGCAAGTTCTCCGCTTGCATTGCCAAGTTCAGCTACGTTACTGCCAACATCTGTAAATTCAATGTAAGGTCCATTTGATCCAATTCGCAAGGAAACAGCGTCATTTGCATTTTCATACAAATAAGACTCAGTAGATCCAAAAAAGTACCCATTAGATGTTTTTACGGAGCCGCTGCTAACATGTAATTTTTGACTAGGACTTGACGTTCCAATGCCAACGCGGCCAGAGCTGTCGATGCGCATCCGCTCGGTCGCAGTGGCTGAACCGTCCGCACAGGTCGAAAATGTTAAACGTGAAGGTTTGTTATCAGCAGCGTGAGTTCCATCCGCTTCACAGATAATTTCTGCACACTTTTGATATGAACCACCGTCGTTTCCGTAAAATCTAATTTTGCCGATATCGTTTCCGTCGGAAACAGCACTATCATCCCTGCCAATGCTAATTTCAGCGCCACCACTATGGGCAACGTGAAGTTTTGCAGACGAATTAGTGGCTAGACTTGAAGATGTATTGATTAACAACCGCCCAGAGCTGTCGATGCGGAGGCGCTCTTGGGCATTAGTAATAAACTCTAGAGAGTTGCCGTTATGGTTATAACGAACCTGGCCGACATCAGCGTCATCAGGGTCAGCAAATAATATCCCAGAATAGTTGCTTGCAGGCGATCCAATAGTAATCCAAGTGTTATTGCTGTTTTCTACAAGCAGCACGGATTGGTTGCTAGTCGAAGGAAGAGATGCACTAGCAGCTTGAAGATGAAGCTTGTTTAGGTTATTAACTGTAGTAGTGCCAATCCCAACTTGACCACTGCTATCAATAACAAGCCGCTGCGTGCCGCCCGTAGACACACCAACACTATTCGCCGCAGGAAACAAAATCCCCGTATCTTGATCGCCTGCATTTGCGATGCTTGGTGCGCCTGCCGTTCCATCCGGCGCATTACGCAGCAGGTCCTCTACCGAAACCTTATTAGTCGTATCGGCACTGACATCGACAACCGGGAATACATCCGTTCCAGCCAGCGCTGTGACGGCGGTCAGTTCGGTGATTTTGGTGTTAGCCATGAGGTCAGCCCAATGAAAACAGTTTAAAAGCGGATACTCAGAAGATCAGCACCCAGCACTCACCATCACCGCCGCTGCCACCTGCTGGTTCTTCTGCTCCACCACCGCCACCGCCAGGAATACTTCCATCTACGCCAGGAGTNCTNCCGCCTCCTTTGCCAGCACCTCCNTTNCCNCCAATAAGACTGGTGCCGCCAGCACCACCCTGATCATTTTGGNAATCAGAACTGCCACCACCNGCNCCNCCAAANATCGCATTGCCGCCNNNGCTNGTTACACCGGCANNTCCCGACTGCCTGGCTCCATATCCGCCAGAAAAAATTGAAAAGGCAAAGTTGTCTCTGTGATTCGCAAAAGTAGCTGGGTCAGCGTCCACCAGGCTGCCTTTACCAAACGGTGTGCTGCCTTGTGCAAAACGGTTGTCATCATCATCACCGCCTTTGCCGCCATAACTCGTTAGATGACTGCCGAATGTCGAGTTAGTTCCGTCTTGACCATCGCCATCAGACGATGTTCCCTGACCGCCCTGACCAATAGTGATCGTTTCAGTCGCACCAAGATCTGATAATGGAAAAATACCGATTCCACAGCTAGCTCCAGCGCCGCCACCACCGCCTTCAGGGCCGTCTGAAGCGCCAGCACCGCCACCACCCCAGATCAACACAATCGCAGTTGATCCACTGCTGGGTTTAGTCCAAGTATGCGTGCGGGTTGAACCGGTGCCTGTACCAGCAGCAAACGTATATTTCGTGAACGAAGACGACGTAATCACGCTCCACAGCAACGACGTGCCGTTTGTTGTTAGCGCCTTATCTGCATTACCCGTTTGACTTGGCAGCAGTGCTGCAATCGCAGCAGCAACAGTGGTTTGGCCTGTTCCACCGTTTGCAATCGGTGTAACCCCACCAACTTCAAATCCAGCAGGGTCTAAAACACCAACAGTGATCCATGCACTGTTCGCGGCATTACGAATCTTCCACGTTGGTGGTGACGTGCTGGTGTCAACCCATGGCTGGAACGCAACCTTTGTGGTCGGTTCTGACGATCCAGAGCTTTGTGTGAATAACGCCTCTAAGTTGTCATTGATGTCAGCCCTAACGTTCGGAAACGTGGCGTTCTGAATCGTTTGGTCTGACTGAGGAGCCATTACAAGGCGCGACCGAATCCAGTTGCAGTGTAACTGAATCCAGTATTTGAAGCACCTGACAGCGTTGCTGTAAACCCTGTCGTGCTCTTGGTCAACGTCACAAAACCATCCGCGCCAAGGTTGGTTGGCGTGATGATAACTTCTGGCGTTTGATGGAACGCATTGTCAAAAGTCACCGCATTGCCAGACGTTCCAGTGCCAGTCTCTGTGCGCCGCGCCAGCTCAAGCGTTGCACCTAGCTGATCCACCGAAACGTTGGTCAGCTCATCAGTTGTTTCTAGTTCTGCCTTGATCTGAACGTGACGGCCCTGCACTACAGCAGCAACAAACTCAGCCCAAGGCGTGTAGTCAGATTCAGAAGGTGATGCAGCCGTTGCCGTCCTGAAGTACGTCACCACATTGATCACGTCTGAGACCGTGCCATCAAACAAACCAGTGGCGTCATCAAACAGGCCAGAACGAGCATCAAACAAAATGCCTGTTGTCTCAGTCGGACTGCTAACAATGCTCCGGCGGATGATGAAATCAAACGTATCGCCGAAATCAAAGGTGTCTTGGAACTGATATTCAGCCCCTCCATCACCGATGAAATACAGGTTGTCGGCGTAACCCAAGGCAACGTATGGGTCTGGCACCAGGTCAAGATTGCCTGAAACCACACTGCAGTTGGTTTTTGTCCCGTTGAACGGCGTGCTCAAGTTGTGCTCTGCATAGGTCTTGGCGGTGTAACGAGCATCAGGCTGTGGCAGCGAAACTTCAAACGCCGTTTCAGTTTCAGAGCGAACGCCTAGAAAATCTTCTGCCTTGACGAAATACGTTCCAGCAAGCAACGGCACCTGCTTCTGCGTTGAGATGCCAGACACACTGTCCACAATGCGATTGCTGGCGTTCCATTCAGCAGAAGCCAGGGCCCGTGGATCGTGCCTAATGACGATGCGACCACCCAGCTGCACATCAAGCTCATCAACCTTCTTCCAAGACAGGATTGCCAGCGTGTCAGTTGTTGGCGTCAGGCTCAGATCACGGATGTCGTTTGGTGCAGCGCCAAGACCTTGGACCGTGTAATTAGCCAGTGCCGGTTTGCTGAACAAGATGCTGCTGCTGCTGATGCAGCTCACTTGGACTTGGTAGTTGCCAGTTTTCGCATCAAGAATGTCAAACGTTGTGCCCTGGACAATGACCTCAGTGAAGTTGTCATCCTCGTGGCGATAACGAACGCGGAACCGCTTTGTGGTTTGACCGTCTGGGACGCGCCAGTGCCATGTGATCTTGATGGCAACCTGACCATTCAGGACAAATTGAACCTCCTTAGTTGGCACCGTTCCACCAGGCGGAATAGTGGCCAACACCTCAAGGTCTTCTGGCGGCTCAGGGATGACATCAAGGTTGGTGGTGTCGCGTGTCTGTAGCGCCTCGCCATCCTCAACAAACGCATACTTGCTGGCGTTATACGCAACAGCACTGATCGTGTAGAGCATGTTGTCTTGCTCTTCAATCGACAACACACGCCAAGTGGTTGGCTGAATGTTGTTGTCGCCTAAGCCAAGGCTTTCCAACACCCAAATGCTGTTGGCGTTTGGCGTTGCTGCAAAGTCACGGTCAACCGTGATAACGCCGTTGGTGATGTCAGTGACGCGGAGCTTTTCATCTGCAACCTCACCATCAACCGTTCCATCCGGCAAAATCACATACAAAAATGATCCCGCGCCAAACGTCAGGTCTGTGTTGGCTGTGTCGTCAACAGTAATCGTGTTGCTGGTGGCAGATTTGATCCGTCCACCCTTACGCGCACCAGAGATCACAGGGTCTGCAATCTGAATGATCTGCCCTGGGCGAACGGTCTGCCCTGCATCAAGGCTGCTGGTAAAGCTGACAACCTCCTTTTCAAACTTCTCGGAATACAGAATCCACTTGCCGATGCGTGCAGCTTGACCACGGCTGGTGCAGGCAAAGGCGCTGAACTCCTTACGCACCACGCCATACTTGGCGATACCGTCGTGATCCTCAACGACCTCGTAGGCCGTATCTTGCAGATCAATGTCTAGGTAGCTGACGACAACAACAGTCGGGCGAGTCTTGAGGCTGCTGCCGCTGTAGTTGAAACCCTCTTCCGTGACGTTGGCATTGGTGAACAGATAAGCCGCATCCTTTGGCGCGTCNTGNTCNATCGTCAGNCTGCCTGCTGCCCAGAANCCTTGGCAGCGCATGACCGACANCAGNTCATTGACNAGCTTGAANGATTCNTCTGCTGTTTGAATCGTNGTGTTGCAGCTGAAGCGTGCCTCTTNACCGCCAAAGCCATCATCAACCAAGGCGTTTGCNTATTTAGACGCTGCAAAAAACGCATACTTGTCNATCTGTGCGGTATCAACGTGATTGCCAAACCCATAGCGGGTGTTNGTCAAAAGGTTGTAGAGAATCCANGCNGGACAAGANGTCCAAGTTGCAGCGGCAAACGTACCGTTCCAGACAAAGTTTTCNGGGTAGATGATNCGGCCAGTATCAGAATCAACGGTGACGCCAGCAGGGATAGCAACCTTGACNCCCTTNACNAGATATTTACGAGTTGGAATGCTGCTGAACTGCNCAGCATCAACACGCAATGCAATCAATGCGCTGTTTGGATAACGCAGCTTNGCGTACTTAATCTCGGTCATGCTTGACCAGCTGAACGCATTGGTCAGNAGAGCATCATTGCTGTCCTCAGTAACTCGCTCAACCTTGATGTCTACGTTGTCGGTNGCNNNNGGNCGATTCAGCGTGATNAGATAATCNTTCTGATACAGATCAGCAGTACGGCCTGAAATGGTGTCGTCAATCAACGCATCACCAAAACCACCNCCTGCATACTGAGCNAAGATTTTTAGGCGAACGCTTGCACCTAGCGTGTCACCGTTTGCGCTGTTAATTCTTTGCAGCGATGGGATTGATACGGTCACACGGACTGCATCAACGTCATCGTCNGTNATNGTTTCANTNACNGNAACANNTTGCGTNACAGGACGATTNACNCTGCGCTCGTTTTCCGTTCCAGACGTAATNGGNATGTAAGTNTGCGCCTGTGTNCCGTTGCGGGTGTAGACAGTAACGTCTTCAAAATTNAACTCGTCNTGTGCGTTTTGNAGCGCAGTNCCNTTCAGNAAAATTGACTTGTTACCGTCAACCAAACCCTCAATNTCGCCTTCAGAGATCAGNTCTAAGACCGTTGCATATTGACGAGAGTCAAGGCTGTCAGGCGTTGTTTTNGGTGANCGGCTACTGCCNCCACCGCCTTTGCCGCCACCACCTGAACCAATAATCGTGGTCATGCCTGCACCTGCTCAGTGTCAATACCAGCAGAGATGACGACACTGCCGGTTAAAGTTTTGCCGTAGACGATTGGAACTGGTGTTCCACCACGCGAGGTGTTTTGGATGCCGGAGAACGAGAATGATTTGCGTGGATCTTGAACGGTGTCTGGACCTTGCGGGATTGAAGGCGTTGGTGAGATGAGACCAGCAACGCCGCCTAAAACCAAAGCAACACCGATATTTCCAATCGCTACAGATGCACCTGCAGTCAGAAAACCTGTTCCAGTCGCACCCAAAAAGCCTGATGCCCCGCCTGTGACAGGNGCAAGAACGACTGCAGCCGNAATTAAAGCAACACCAGCAAGTATTGAACCAACATTNCCACCCGCACCANCAATNACCGGCACGATCTTNATCTCTTCNTGNCCAACAGGATTNTGCAGATCATCNANCGTNAANGCNCCATCACCNACAAGCACCCTGTANTNNNGNTCCGCCATGTGACGGTCAAGCTNNGGAAANTTAGCNATCAGCATCCGCACTGCNTCAGCAGCAGATGACAGATCAGCCTCAATCACTTTGCGGCCAACAAACTCAGCAAGCTGCCCGTAAAGCCTGACCTTACGCAACATGACGCAGCCGCCTNCCTGTNCANGATTGTAGCCAGCCCCCATAGAGATCTCTAGAGGACANCCNCTCNGAAAGGTGATGCAGCACCATGCCATCACCNATNNANACCGCACANTGATTNAGGCCGTTGCCGTTGATCTGCATCAACAACAGATCACCNCGTTCCAANGNCTCATCTTCTGCAAGCTCNCGNAANCCAGTNGCAGCCCANGCTCCNTCAAACATNGGAGCNGCTANNAACTGNTCTGGNGTTGCTGGNCTGTCCCANTCACGCANGTTGATGCCTTNCTCTGCGTACCAATCACGCGCNAGCGTCCAGCAGTCNTTCACTGCCCANGTCCACTGACGACCAATCAACGGGGCCTTGTAACCGCANGGTGTGTACTCGCCCCANGTCTCAGTNTTTGGGTTGACGATGTACCAAGGCANGCCNTGCTTNTCNGCTGANACCTTGTCAGCNTCGCTTGNAANTGGTGCGGTCTTCGGNTGNCTNTGNACAATGCCGACNATNTCACCTGCATCGTCTGCAGCNGCNTAATCCTCNGGATTNAGNANNAACATGTCNTNCANNTTGTGCGCCATNTTCCNGCACGCCCAATANTTCNNNCGNCCNTTAACNACAACAACCAAACCAACCGCTTCCCATGGATCGCGATCTTTAGCGTCTTGCAGTGCTGTGTCGCGCCAGGTCATGCGAAGAACGTTCCAATGCCGGGGTAACCACCAAACGGTAGCTCGTTGTTTTCACCAAATCTGCACTCACAGCTGCTTTGACGCTTGCCGCATACATCATCAGCATTCTCGGTAACGCCCTCGTCGTTGGCATTGAAACGAGTAAACGTCACACCATCAATTTCCTTGCCTAGGACCAACCGTAGGGTCATAGCCGCATTCAGCTGACTTGTAGACCCACTGACAGCGGCTGATGCACTGACGCTTTGGTGCTCGCACACCAGCAAGATCAAACGCTGAGGCCAGCTCAAATTCAATCAGGTTGCGGTTTTCAGCTGATTTGCGATCGACGTAATAGATCTCCTTGGGAAAGATTGCTGTGCTGTCTGCTGTGGTGTTGTTTGCCGTGTATCCAACGTCCCAGTAGTCAGCAGCAACATAGGTCTCATAACTTGACCCGATGAAGTTCTCTGAGTCGATGTACTTTGCCAGCGTCCGCAGGCGCGTTACCTTTGCACCCTCCAACCCATTTGGCAGCGTTGCAATCAGCGCCGTGATCGTGCTGAACAGGTTGCTGATGCGCAGTGTTGGACGCGGCAAGCTGCCCTGTCCGTTATACGCAAAACCATCAGCTTCAAGCGGAATAGCCGTATAAAGCTGCCCGCCAAAAGTAATGCCTTGCGCTCCACCCTCACGAGCACCGCTGAAGTAATGCGTTGTTGTGGTGCCATGCTGTTCGTTATTCAGCTCCAGCTGGAACAGCTCAATGATCTCCGTTGGCGAAATGCCCTGTAGATCACTTGTGATTTGAGCACTGGATTGCTGATCGTCATAACCAGCGTTCCAGTAGCCGGTGACGACGTAGGCCATGCTNATGCAGTGACAGCTTTAACGAGTGCAAAGCCGATGACAATGGCTTCTGATAACGAACCAGCAGTGATGTTGCGGACGTTGATGCTGGCTGAACCCGCCGCACACTGTGCATTTAAAAGGTAAGAACCAGCCGTACCACCGCTGACATGATTGAGCACAAGCAGATCAGTCGCTGCAATCGTTGTGTTGGTCAACGTAAACGACACTGTGGTGTCAGCTGCCAAAGCAGCATTGTGCAACGTGATCTGCCCGCACTTTTTGCTCAGCGTGACGCCTGTGCTTTTAGACGTTGACTGCGTAACCGTTCCACCATCGCCAGTCACATAGCCAGCTTTGTTGTCGCGAAGGTCCGTAAAGTTGGTGTCAACCTCAGTGTGGGTAAGCGGGCTACCCTTTGCAGCTCTGGTAGTGATAGCCATTACGGTTCAAAAACTTGGCGGAATGTTGCTTGTATCGTAGCCCGGTTAGCGAAAGGGATCGACTTAGACCACTCCTCGCACACCCACTTGTAAGTCTCCGTTTCATCTGGCGGCGACCAGTCAAAGGAGGCAGCGTCGTCAGCCCTGGCGTCTAAAAACGTTTCAATGGTGTCTGAATCAGTTTCTGTCAAATTGACAAAGCTCAGATTCCAAACCTTTGGGTTTTGATTTAAACCCTGTGTCAGCCTTTGTTCGTATCCGTCAAGGAAACGAACTGTGCGCACATTTGGCTTGCTTGTTTTCTGCGCCCCAAAATCAGGGCTGATGTCCGGGAAGGTAGCCATTAGCGAGACAGAAGGCCCCCNGGTCGCTTTTGCTTGATCAATTCAGCCTGCACAGCGGCGCCGATGGCCTTGCCGAGCTGATTAGCTGAAGGCCCATCACCTTGAGCAGATGTGCCCTTGGCATCGACGTTGACAACCACGTTACCCACGCCACCGCCTGAAGTCTCAACACCAAGGCGACCACCACGGCCACGGCGTAAGGGAAGCACGGCTTCTGGTCCCGCCTCACCCATCAAAGCCATTGTTGGGCGGCCGATGTAACCGCCTTTGGCGTAAGGCACGATGCCGTTCTGAGCGAACACGTTGCCCTTGGCGCTTGGGATTAGATCCACAAGCCGGCCCACACCTGACCGCAGGAACATGCTGGCAAACGTCCGCAACAGGCCAGACAGCGATTCTCCCAAAGACTTAGTGCCGTCAATTAGACCCTCAATCGCGCTAGTCATTTGATTGGCCAGCGTGTCTTTGACCTGATCAAGCGTGATCTTGTATTTATCGGTCTCTTTGTTTAGTTCTTTTTGCTTTTCAACAGTGCCAGACAGAAGCTGTTGACGCTTTAAGTCAAAGTCCGCCAAGGCGCTGCTTTGAGCAATTGCAAGATTGTTGCCAGTCAAGCCCTCCTCTTGAATTCGCAGCATCTCGCGGTCAAACTCAAGCCCCGCAAGCTGGAACTCATTGCCTGCAACTCTTGCAACGTTGATCTGCTCCAAGATCTGACGCATTTGGTCAGACGCCTGCACTGTCTCCTTAGTCGCCTTGGTTGTGGCTGTAGACGCCAACAAAGGAGGCGCGAACTGCACACCTTCAGCCGCTGAAGCTGTTGCAGCCTGCGATCTGAGCCTTTCTTTTTCTGCCTCAAGCTGTTCCTTAAAGTTTCTTCTTTTTTGAAGCTGCGCTCTTGTCAACTTGTCAAAGCCAAGGTTTTTCATGGCTTGATTTGTTATATCCGCCTCCGCAAACAAGCTATTCAACTTGTTCGTCAACATCGTGACGAAATCAAGAATGCCCTTGAACAAAGGCTCAAGCACCTTGCCAATGTTTTGGCCCAGCGTCACAAAGGCATCTTGAAGCGTTGAAAGCTTGCCATTCAGTGTGTCTGCTTGTGAAATTGCGCCGCCAAAATACTGCCCACCCTGATTCGTCAAAGTGATCAAGGCTTGGTTTGCCGCCTCAAAGCTGATTTGGCCTTTGCTCATAGCCTTGGCCAGCTCGTCACCAGACAAGCCGTACATCTTCTTCAGCTCAGTCGTCAGGTCAACGCCACGCTCCAAGAGCTGCAGGTTCTCCTCCTGCGAAAACTTACCCTTCGCCCTGATCTGACCGAACGCAGTTGCGATGCCATCAAGATCAGCGCCAGTGGCACCAGCAACATCACCCAGGCGCTTAGTTGTATCGACAAGGGAATCAGTCTCAATACCAAACGCTTTCAGCTTTTTTGTGACATCAATCAGGTCGCGCACCTGAAACGGAGTCGCTGCGCCAAACGCTTTGATCTCACCGACGATCTGTTTTGTCTTTTCGGCGCTGCCGGTCAAGACCTGCAATGATCGAGTCTGCGACTCAAGCTCTGCTCTAGAACCAAAAATCGATGTAACTAAAGCAGCGCCACCACCGATGCCAGCTAAGGCAATAAGCGGCTTAGTCAGCCCGGCAAAAGACGAGGCCAGATTCTTGGCTTTGCCCTGCACTCCCTGCAGATCCCTGCCAAGCCGCCTGATGTTGTTTGAGCCTCTGGTTTTGACATCCAGAAGCATTTGAAAGACTGACTTTTGCATCAGCCTTGCTCCTTATTTAGGATCTTGACCGCCGCAGCTTCCATGACTTGCAAGTTCTCAAGCACGGTCGGCTGATCCTCGACTTCATACAGTCTAAACAGCCATTCAAGAGCTACATAGTCAAAACCGCAAACGCCTGACGCCGTTGTGCGCCATTGCGTCTGACAACGCAAGAACATCTCAACAGCAGGCCAGTTGTCAGGCCACACCTCAAAGTCTTTAGGCGCCTCAACCTCAGGCATGACCAAACCAAAGGCTTTGGCGTCAGCCATTGCCTCAGTTAAATCAGCAGGGCCGTTGAACAGATACTCAACGGCCTCCTCTAGTTTTTTCTCTTGGCTCCCTGCTTGCTTTCCAAGTAAGCGCCAGCAATCGCGCTTGCCATCATCGGCACGTCGAGCAGCTCGTCACGCTTGGTGATGCTGTAAGGCAGTTCCTTGCCGTCCTCATCCTCAACGCCTGCCCAACCTGACATCACCTCGCGAGCAATCTCAACATCAGAAAGGTTGCCCTCACCGCTTAGCTCAGCAATTTCCAGCAAACGGCTTTGCGTCAAGTCTTTGAACTCAACATCAAAAGTGACCCGCTGGTGTTTGCCCCCATCAACAGGGACATCCACAGAAACAGGCCACTTGTAGCAGTTGGACTTTTTAAGGACGAATCCCATAAAAAAAGAAATTCACCCTAAACATAGCTCAGATTATGTTGCAACCAAGCTGTATTCGTCGTTGCCGCTTGTAGTAGGCGTTGCGCGGAATGGAATGTTGAGCATCTGGATTCCGTCGCTGTCAGAGTAGCTAGGCGAGCTGATGTCAGTCTGCGGCGCACTCCAAGTCACAATGTTTCCAGCGGTTTGGCCTTGCTGGAACGTGTTACTGCCTGTGCTAGTTCCTGTTGCGTCAGCAAAATAATCGTGATCATCAAGGTCTGGAGCCTCAATAACCGCAGTGCCGCTAGGGCGACGATCAGGAGTCAACACTTCTTTTGTGCCGCCGACCAACTCGCGATAAATCGTGTTCTGCGCTTGGTCAAACGAATAAGACTGCATTGCAGCAGCAAAACCCATCAGCGTAAAGCTGGTGGTGTTTGCTTTGTTGAAGATTGTGGGTGCAGCCTGATTTGAATAAGTAGTGCTTACGTCTGCACCATCAACAGGAGCGTTGTAAATGCCAACCATTGTGAACGTGATGGTTGGAATCGAATTGACCTCACAGTTGATAGAAAAGCTGCCACGGCAGCCAGTCAACTTGTGCAGCAAGGTGTTTGAACCTTTGCGCACATAGTATTCAATGGTTGCGCTAGCAAAGTCGTCACCCACAGGCGCATAAGTGACAGAAGTGCTTGCAACGACAGTTTCACTGTGCCCACACGCCTGAAGCAAGGGACCCCANCGNGGAGCNGTNCCTGCAGNCCCAGACGCNGCAAGCTCAACNTCAAGNGTGATNGCTGCACGCTGATTGGCGAGAATTACGTCATAGTTGCCGCCATAGCCTCTAATGACTTCGCGCTCAACCTCGTCAGCCTGCAAAGGCTCAAGTTCAATAGAACGAACAAACAGCGCATCAGTGCCCGCAGGGTTGGCATCAGTCGCGTAGGTGGACTCTTTTTTGCAGAGGATGAACCTGTCTTTGCTTTGGTAAAACGCCATCAGTCAGAGCCTCAGCAGAAGGGCAAGTGGAAAGCCATTACTTCCATAATAGCTATGGCGACTGAGTCAAATCAGCCAACCTCGTGCGGTAGCGCACTAAATACTCAACACCAATCACACCAGCTGGCTGATCAGCGTCAACCATCTCAAANCTGACAGCNCCAGGCTGGCAATCAATTGCGTAGCCNCCCAGAGTTGTGTCNNCCATNATTTTGCTGTGCAGACTCTCAANNATNGGATCTGCAACCTGATCAGGCACATCACCACGCACGATCACAGACACACGCACAGTGAGCGACCAGTCCAGCGTTGGCAGGCTGGTGTTCTGCTCAGGCGTATCGCTGATCGCCTCAACGACCAACGCAGGGCTTTCACCACGCTGCAATGGCACCACGCGGCTTCTGTAGATGCGCGTTCCAACGTTCGTTGTGCCAGCAAGGC
>FUFK010041460.1_pt1 | contig 34775 bp, 33 predicted proteins | sample 1021851 | NCBI WGS metagenome assembly FUFK01 (sample SAMEA51879418, study PRJEB19060) | metagenome | reverse complement strand
GAAGGCACGAGCCACGTCGAGCACAGTGCGACCGCTGCCGACGAGCCAACCATCGGTGGCGACCTCGCCGGCCTTCGCGTCGAGACCAACCGCCACCCGATGGTCGCCGGCGAGCTCCCGCACGAAATCCGGGTCGGTGAGGGCCGCGGTGCCGATCACGACCCGCTCCACGCCAGCATCGAAGAGCGCGAGCGCGGCATCCCGGTTGCGGACGCCACCACCGGTCTGCACGGGGACGGGCACGGCCGCCGCAATGGCNGCAACGACATCGCGGTTCTCCGGCACGCCGGTGCGGGCGGCGTCGAGGTCGACGACGTGGATCCACCCGGCTCCCGCTTCAGCGAAGGCGAGCGCTTGGGCGACAGGATCGTCGCCNTAGATGGTCTCCTGGCCATAGTCGCCCTGGTGGAGGCGGACGCACTTGCCGTTGCGGAGATCGATGGCGGGAAACAGCTCCATCTCAGGCCTCTCGAGCCGCAGCAACGAAGTTCTCAAGGATTCGGAGACCGTTCCGCCCCGATTTCTCGGGATGGAACTGACAGGCCCACACATGGTCGCGTCCGACTGCGGCCACGAGGTCGTCGCCGTACGCGCAGGTCGCCACCACGTCGGGGCCGGGCTCAGCGGCATACGAGTGCACGAAGTACACCCAGGCGTCGTCGGCCAGACCCTCGAACATCGGATGATCGATAACCGTGCGGTCGATCATGTTCCATTGCATCTGTGGGCGCTTGACCGTGTCGGGAAGCGCAACGATGCGCTCGTCGAAGACACCAAGACCATCGACGCCCGGCGATTCGTCGGAGCCCGAGAACAGCACCTGCATCCCGACACAGATACCGAAGAACGGGACTCCTGCTGCGATTCGTTCGTGGGTGACCTTGTCGAGTCCGACCGAGCGGATCGCCTCGACACACGGGCCAAACGCTCCGACGCCAGGCAGCACGACACCGTCGGCTGCGGCGATCACGGTCGGGTCACGGGTCAGCACCGCGTTGGCGCCAGCGTGCGCGAACCCTTTGTGGGCCGAGTGCAGGTTGCCGATCCCGTAGTCGAGGATCGCGATCGTGGGTTCGCTCACGACCCGCCCCGCTCAGAGGGTGCCCTTGGTGGAGGGCAGCGTGTCGCCTTCGACCCGCACGGCATCGCGCAGCGCTCGAGCCACTCCCTTGAAGTTCGCCTCGATGATGTGATGCGTGTTCTTGCCGCGGCGGCGCACGATGTGCAGGGTGATTCCGGACGACATCACGAAGGCGCGCCAGAACTCCTCGACCAGCTGCGGNTCGAACGGCGGATCGCCGAGGATCTTCTCGCCCGGAAACTCGACCTCGTAGTGCAGGTAGGGACGACCTGAGAGGTCGAGCACGACCTCGACGGCGGCTTCGTCAAGCGGAACACAGTTCGATGCGAAACGGCGAACGCCTCGCTTGTCGCCCCATGCCGCCCGGAAGGTCTCCCCGAGCGCGATCCCGACGTCTTCGACCGTGTGGTGGGCATCGATCTCGAGATCGCCCGAGGCGTGGACCTTGAGATCGAAGCCGCCGTGCCGACCAAGCTGGTCGAGCATGTGGCTAAAGAAGGGCAGGCCGGTGTCGATGTCGGTCTGACCAGAGCCATCGAGATCGAGCGCAATGTCGATCTCGGTCTCCTTGGTGGTGCGCTGGTTGGCAGCGGTACGGCTCACGTGAGGACCTCCGTGAGAGCTTNGAGGAATCGGTCGTCTTCGTCGGGCGTGCCGATCGTGACCCGCAGACAGCCCTGAAGGCGGGGCCAGCTGGCGCAGTTGCGCACGAGCACGGATCGGTCGACAAGACCCTGCCACACGTCGTCGCCGGACAGGTGCTGGGGCCGGAGGAGAACAAAATTTGAACCTGACGGCCACACGTCGACCGGCAGGTCGGCGAGACCGGCCACGAGCCGCTCGCGCTCGTCGACCAGACGGGCGACCCGATCGTTCATGGCGTCGAGGTGGTCGAGTGCGACCTCACCGGCGATCTGTGTCATCGCGTCGAGGTGATACGGCAGGACGACCTTCTCAAGCTCGTCGATGACCCATGATGGGGCGAGGAGATAGCCGAGACGAACGGCTGCCATCGCCCAGGTCTTGGAGTAGGTGCGACTGACGACGAGCGGAATGTCGTCGCCGAGCAGCGTGACGGCAGAGAAGTCGGCGAACTGCCCGTAGGCCTCGTCGACGCAGAGCAGGCCACCGTTCGCCGCCGTACGTTCGAGCACCCGCCGGATCGATGCTTCCGGATCGACGACGCCGGTCGGGTTGTTCGGCGAGCAGAGAAATACGACATCCGGTCGGTGTTCGACGATGACTCGCTCCACTTCGTCGAGATCGAGCGAGAAGTCATCGTTGCGTTCGCCCTCGATCACCGTGGTTCCGGTGATGCGACTGAGATGACTGTGCAGCGCATAGGTCGGCTCGAAGACGGCGGCGCTGCGACCCGGACCGGCGAAGGTCAACAGCAGTGTCTGCAGGACCTCGTTGGAACCGTTGGCGGCGAAGACCTGCGAAGCGGAAAGGCCGTAGTTCGCACCGATGCGCGAGCGGAGCTCGGATGCGCTGCGCTGCGGATAGCGGTGCCAGGCGATCTCCGCGACACGCGCGGCGACGGCATCGGTGAAGCCTTCAGGTGGCGGCTCGGGACTTTCGTTGGTGTTGAGCCGGACATCGACGTCGATCTGGGGCGAGTGGTAGCCCGCCATCAGCGCAACGGACTCGCGAGCCGTGGGCCGGCTCATCGCTCGGCTCCTCGACGCAGGCGGATCGAGGCGGCGTGAGCGTCGAGACCTTCAGCGCCGGCGAGCGCCTCGACGGCGTCGCCCATGGCCTCGAGGCCCGCCTGCTCCACGAAGACGATGTGCACGTCCTTCATGAAGTCGTGCACGGTCAGAGCGCTCGCGAAGCGGGCGGTGCCGTTCGTGGGCAGCACATGACTCGGCCCGGCGACATAGTCGCCGAGCGAGGCCGGGGCGTAGCGGCCGCAGAACACGGCACCGGCGTTGCGCACCATGGCGACGAGTGCCTCATTGTCGGCCGTCTGGATCTCGAGGTGCTCGGGCGCGATGAAATTGGAGACGGCCATGGCCTGCTCCGGCGAGTCGGTGACGACCACCATGCCGCTCGTGCCCAGGGTCGATTCGATCTCGGCACGACGCGGTGCGTCGGCGACGAGCCGCTCGATCGATGCCGTGACCTCGTCGGCGAATTCGTCGTTCCAGGTGACGAACCATGCGAGGCCGTCGGGACCGTGCTCGGCCTGCAAAATCACATCGACGGCGGCGAAATCGGCCGGATCGGTGCCGTCGGCGACCACGACCACCTCGGATGGCCCTGCGAACGACGACGGAACGCCGACCGTGCCTGCGACCTCCTGCTTGGCGAGAGCCACATAGATGTTGCCCGGACCGACGATGACATCGACGGGCCGAATCGACTCGGTGCCATGCGCAACCGCCCCGATCGCTTGCGCACCGCCGACCGACACGACCTCGTGGGCGCCTGCGATCTTCGCTGCGGCAAGCACGATGTCGGGGACCTTGCCATCAGGGCCGGGAGGGACACACACGACGATCTGTTCAACGCCCGCCACCCGCGCCGGCACCGCCGTCATGAGCACGGTCGAGGGATAGACGGCTCGACCCCCGGGGACGTAGCAGGCGGCTCGCTCCACGGCGCGGTGCATGCCACGAATCGACACACCGGGCTGCTCGACCATGACATCGGCCGGCATCTGGGCCTGGTGGTAGGCGGCGATGCGCTCAGCGGCGAGCTCGAGGGCGGCCCGGACATCCGGCTCGATGCGCTCGATGGCGGCGGCAAGTTCGGCATCAGCAACCACGAGCGAGTCGAGTTCGACGCCGTCGAAGCGGCTTGTGTACTCGCGAACGGCGGCGTCGCCCCGCTCGGCCACAGCGGCAAGAATGTCCCGTACGACGTCGACCGGCCCGCCGGTCGGCGTCTCGGGCCGCGGCAGGACCTCGCTCAGCTCACCGGTGAAACCTCGGAGGTCGATGCGTCGAAGCACGCGTTCACGCTATCGCCCGGGCTGTGCGGCCCCTGCGGGTTTCCCGGCATGATGCACTCATGGATTCCGACGCCGCCGAACTCTCCTCGATTACCACCGTGGTCTCCGACCTTGCCCTACGGGTCGCCGGTGTCGCCGAGCGCCGCCAACACGATCCTGACGACCCGATCGTCGCCCGCCTTCACGAGATCGAACGCAGCCTGGTCACGGCGCAGCGGCGCCTCCGCGACGTCGCCCGAGCGCTCGACTGAGGCAGCCGAGCCCACGCCGCTGCGCCCCCGGATCGTGACGCTCTCGCCTAAAAGGAAAGCGGCCACCTCCGAAGAGGTGGCCGCCAAGCGACACAGGGCGGCGGATCCCTCGTGTCGCAGTGGGATCGAGCGGCGGGTGCTCGATCCGGGTGGCGACTGTAACAGAGCCGGGTGTCTTCGCGAACCGTCGCCGGCGATGTTTCTCGGCTTCAAACGGGCCGCAGTCGACGTCAGGTCGGCAACCATGTTCCCGGCGCCGAGTCGAGGGTCCAGAGCCTCCGGTGATCGCTCGCTAGCCTGACCACGTGACCGTCACTGTCGACGGGCCCCTTCCGGGCCCTTTCCGCTGGAGCATCGTCGTCTCGGAGCATCGAGATGGCCTCGCCCTCGACGACTCACTCACGCGCGCCCTGCGCGAGATCGACGGGCACGAGAACAACGATGGCCGAATCCAGCTCTGGATCCGCCATGTCGACGACGAGGCCGACACGATCGCTGGATCACTCGGTTTTCGCCGGTACCGAGACCTCTGGCAGCTGCGCTGTGCCTTGCCCAATCACGACAGCGGTCTCGTCACCCGGGCATTTACTCTTGACGATCTCGACGATTTCATCGCGGTCAACAACCGGGCGTTCCACTGGCACCCGGAGCAAGGTGGCCTCACCCGAGCGGGAGTCGAGNCCACCATGCAGGAACCGTGGTACGACCCCGACGGGTTTCGCCTGCTTCACGAAGGCGACGAACTCGTCGGATTCTGCTGGACCAAGATTCATCGCGACACCGATCCCAATCTCGGCGAGATCTACGTCATCGCCATCGACCCGAGCCGTCACGGCAAGGGGCTCGGCAAACCGATGACGCTCGCTGGACTTGCCTGGCTCGCCGACGAGGGCCTCGAACACGGAATGCTCTACGTCGAGTCCGACAACGATCCGGCCAACGCGACCTATGCGGCAATCGGTTTCTCGCGCCACCACACCGACCGGGCCTACGAACTGGAGCCCGCATGACCTCACTCGATGTCATCGGCCGGTCTCATCGCGAGGCACCGGTGCTGCGGTACGACCCGAATCGGGACGAACTCGCCGCCCTGCTCGACGGCGAGCCCCGTTACCGACTCGACCAGGTGTGGGCCGGCATCCACGAGCGGGGCGAGGANATCGACGATCTCACCAACCTCCCCAAGGCCCTCCGGGCCCGCCTCACCGACGAACTCCCGCTCGCGCTCACCCCCGAGGTCGAGTCGATCAGCGACGACGGCGACACGGTCAAGTGGCTGTGGCGCCTCCACGACGGACACAAGATCGAGACCGTGCTGATGCACTACGACGACCGCACGACCGTCTGCGTGTCGTCCCAGGCCGGCTGCGCGATGGCGTGCGGCTTCTGCGCCACCGGCCAGTCCGGCTTCGATCGCCACCTGTCCGTCGGCGAGATCGTCGAACAGATCGTCCGNGCCCGACGCCAATCGGCGCCTCGTCGCGTCTCGAACATCGTCTTCATGGGAATGGGCGAACCATTCGCCAACTACGACCGCACATGGGCCGCGGTCGAACGAATCAACAAGGACCTCGGTATCGGCGCTCGACACATCACGATCTCGACCGTCGGTGTCGTTCCCGGGATCGAACGACTTGCCGAGGAGGACCTCCCCGTCAACCTCGCCGTGTCGCTTCACGTCGCCAACGACAGAGATCGAGACGAGCTCGTCCCCCTGAACAAGCGCTACCCCCTCGATCGCCTTCACGAGGCCTGCCGGCGCTACCTCGACGCCAAGAACCGGCGCCTCTCCTTCGAGTGGGCCCTCATCGATGGTGTCAACGACCGAGACTCCGATGTCAACGAACTCGCCGACTACGCCCGGTCACTGCGCGCCCACATCAACTTGATCCCCCTCAACCCCACGCCGGGCTATCTCACCCGCGGGACCCCACTCGACCGGGTCTACGCCTTCCGCGACGCCCTCAACGACCGGGGCGCAAACGCCACCGTGCGGCGCACGCGCGGTACCGAAATCGACGCTGCCTGCGGCCAGCTGCGAGCCAGCCGGCAACTCGTCGATCCACCGACAAGACGTTGACCCGCCGGTGTGCGACTCGCCGCCCTCGAACGCCCATACTGGAGCCATGTCCGACCAGATCTGGGTCAACAACCGTCAACCCCAAACGCTCTACATCGCGCAGGTCATCATGTACTTCCGCGGCATCATGGCGATCCTGCTGGGCGGCGCCCTGTTCTCGCTCGGGAGCGTCAGCCTCTTCGGCTCTACGCTGCTCGGCGCCGTCTACACACTGCTCATCACCGTCGGCGTGATCGCCGGCGCGTTCGGCATCGCTAACGAAAAGGCATGGGGCTACAAGCTCGGCGTCGCAGCCGCAGCCGCCCCGCTTGCGCTTCGGGTCGTCGTACTGTTCATCGCCGGGCTCGAGGCGCTCACCTTCGACACCGTGGGGCTCCTGTTCGACATCGCTCTGATCTCGCTGCTGCTTCATCCGATGAGCAGGGACTACCAGAAGGTCTGGTTCCGATGAGCCCCTCCTCCCCCATTCTCGACGAGGGCGTCAACGTCGATCCGGACAATCTGCCGAGCGGCGAGGAGAAACGCCATCAGGTGCGGTCGCTGTTCGACACGATCGCCCCCCGCTACGACCTGGTGAACCGCATCATGTCGTTCGGCCTCGACGTGCGCTGGCGCAAGGCCTCGATGAAGAAACTTTCGGCGCCCGGAGGTTCGGTCGTCATCGATCTGGCCTGCGGAACGGGAGACTTCTGCCGCGAGATCGAGAAGGCCGGAATGGTGCCCGTCGGACTCGATCTCTCCATGGGCATGCTCGCTGCCGCCCGCACCGGGGCACCACTGGTGCACGCCGACATCCTCGCGATGCCCCTCGCCGACGGATCGGTCGACGGCGCCACATGCGGCTTCGCGCTCCGCAACCTGATCGAACTGCCGGGCTTCTTCGACGAGGTCGCTCGCGTCGTGCGTCCGGGCGGACGGATCGCTTTTCTCGATGCCTCACCGCCCGAGAACCCGATCATCCGGTTCGGACACGGCATCTACTTCAATCGGATCGTCCCGGTCATCGGTGGCCTGCTGAGCGAGGGTCGGGCCTACAAGTATCTGCCGAAGTCGGTCGCCTACCTGCCGCCCTGGCCCGAGCTCCGCGCCCAGCTCGAAGCNGCAGGGTTCGTCGACATCGAACGCAAGGTGTTCACCGGTGCTCACCTCTTCACGGCGACCCGGGGCGCCTAATGGTCGGCAGGGCACTCCACCACGTCTCACTCAATGTCACCGATGTTCGTGCGTGCGTGGCGTTCTACGAAGCGATGGGGTTCCGTGAGATTGAGCGCCCAGAACTCGGCTTCGACGGGGCGTGGATGCGCATTGGCGAGGCCGGCGAACTTCACCTCCTCGGCTTCCCACCACCGGAGGCGGTCGGTCAGCACTTCGCCGTCCACGTCGACGATCTCGACGAGGCGCTGAGCGCCCTCGCCGCCGACGACATCACACCCGACCGCATCAGCAAGATCGACGGCATCTGCCGCCAGGCCTTCCTCACCGACCCCGCCGGAAATCAGGTCGAACTCAACCAGCCCCTCTGAGCCGACAAACCGTCGCTCTCCAGCTGCTGTCAGGAGGAGTACGCAGGGGCTCGCGTCAGCCGGTCAGGGCCACGCCGATCGCAAAGCCCAACCCGGAGACCATCTGGACCGACGCGGTGAGTCCGAGCACCTTGACGAGCTCGGGACCGGTGGCACCTTTCTGCACGTCGACAGCGGCCTGGATCATCTGGCCGAGGCCGAGCACAACCATGAGGCCGCCCCAACGACCGAAGCCGAACGCGGCCCACAGAGCAAAGCCCAGGGCAGCGAGGTGCATGGCAGCGAACACGGCGCGCGTTGACCGCTCGCCGATGCGAACCGCGAGCGTGTTCTTGCCGGCATCGGTGTCGCCCGCGATATCGCGCAGGTTGTTGATCACCAGCAGCGCAGTGGCCCACAGACCCACCGCCACGCTGGCCACGAGTGACAGAGTCTGCACCTCTTCGAGGAGGACATAGGTGGTGCCGACCGTGGCGACCACACCGAAGAAGACGAAGACGAAGATCTCGCCGAGACCGAGATAGCCGTACGGCTTCGGCCCACCGGTGTAGGTCCACCCGGCGATGATCGACAACCCACCGACAACGAAGAGCTCGGGGCCGACGACGAGCGCGAGCACGCCACCGAAGACACCTGCGATTGCGAACGAGAGCTGCGCAGCGCGCTTCACCGAGGCGGCGGGGGCAAGCCCTGAACCGACCAAACGAAGCGGGCCGACACGACGTTCGTCATCCGTTCCTCGGACACCGTCGCTGTAGTCGTTGGCGTAATTGACGCCGACCTGCAGTGCGAGTGCGACGATCAGAGCGAAGATCGCCCTCCACCAGGCGTCGACGCCCTCCCCCACGGCACATGCCGCCCCGACGGCGACCGGCACGACCGCGGCGGGCAGCGTGCGAGGCCGCGCACCGGCGATCCAAAGGGCCCGGCCGGTCGTTGGTGCGTCGTTCATCGAGTCCTCAGATAGTCGGCGATGGTGGCCACGAACAACTCGTGCTCCACCTCATGGAGGCGGGCCTCGAGCGTCTCACGGGTGTCGTCGGTCGTGATCGGCACCCGTTGCGAGGCGAGCACCGGCCCGTCGTCGACACCCTCGTCGGGGACGAGATGCACCATGACCCCGGTGTGATCGAGCCCGTCGGTCTCATGCGCCGCCCAGGCGTCGTCGATCGCATGCGCACCGGGAAACGCCCCGGGAAGTGCCGGGTGAAGGTTGACGACCATCCCGGGAAAACGATCGAGAAAGGCGGACGTGAAGAGGTGCATCCAGCCGGCCTGCACGATCAGGTCGGGACGGGCATCGGCGATCTCCGCCGCCAACGCAGCGTCGTAGCGTTCTCGGGCTCGGCGAGCATCGTCGGGGACGGCCTCCCGGAACGGCCCCATCGGCCGGTACACGGATGGCACACCGGCAGCCGCAGCCCGCTCCGCCGCGTACGCAGTCCGACGGTTGACCACGACGAGCACCACCTCGGCCTCGAGCGTGCCGTCGGCGCACGCATCAAGGATGGCCTGCAGGTTGGAGCCGGACCCCGTCGCCAAGACGACGAGACGCGAGGTCACCGCCAGTCCCCGACCAGCTCCACCTCGCCGGTGTCGGACTCGACGAGCCGGCCGATCACGGGATGACCGGAGGCGGCCGCCGCTTCGGCATCGTCGGCATCGATCGCGACGATCAGGCCCATGCCCATGTTCCAGGTACGGAACGACTCGCTGTCGGGCACATCGCCGAGGTCGACGAGGTGACGGAAACCGGCAGGCACGTCCCAGGTACCNAGCTGGATCTCGGCGCCGATGCCGCCGGGCAGCACCCGCGGGATGTTCTCGAAGAACCCACCGCCGGTGATGTGAGCGAGCGCCTTCGGCTCGACCCCGAGTGCTCGGAGCTCGTCAACCTCGCCGAGATAGCTCTTGTGCGGCGTGAGGAGCCAGTCGATCAAGTCGTCGGGCGGGTCGTCGTCATGACGATCGAGCAGAAGCCGAATCAGCGAATAACCGTTGGTATGAGGGCTGTCGCTCGCCATGCCGAGCAGCACGTCGCCCGGTTGGAGATCATCCGTGCGAGGCCACAGCGCATCACGGTGCACGGCTCCAACGATCGTCCCGGCGATATCGACCGAACCTTCGGTGTACACGCCCGGCATCTCGGCGGTCTCGCCGCCGAGCAGCGCGCAACCGACCTCCTTGCACGCCTCGGCCATCCCGGTGACGATCTCGGCCACGATTTCGGGGACGAGTTGCGCCGTGGCGATGTAATCGAGAAAGAACAGCGGACGGGCGCCCTGCACGAGGATGTCGTCGACACAGTGGTTGACGAGATCACGGCCCACGCCATTCCAGCCGCCGTGGCGGGCAGCGAGTTCGACCTTCGTGCCCACACCATCGGTGGAGGCGACCAGGACGGATCCATCACCGAGGCCCGCCGTCGAGAACAGGCCACCGAAGGCGCCAAGCTCAGAAAGCACAGCAGGGGTGTTGGTCGAGCGAACTGCGTCGCCCATCAGCTTCACGGCACGGTTGCCGGCGTCGATGTCGACGCCGGCGTCGGCGTAGTTGGTCATGCACGCACCTCGGCGGTGGCTCGGGCGATATCGGTGCGCCGCTGCGCACCCTCGAACGTGATGGCATCGACGCCGGCGTGGGCAGCCTCGGCGGCCTCGCTCAGCGTCGGACGAACGGCGGTCACCGCGAGTACCCGACCACCGGTGGCCAGGATGTCGTCGCCGACGGCGGTGGTGCCTGCGTGAAAGACGGTGGTGCCGAGCGTTGCCGAGTCGGCCAAGCCGGAAATGGCAGCAGGCGCAGCGCTGTTCACGGGATACCCCGCAGACGCCATCACTACCGTCGCCGCGGCGGCGTCGGCCCAGGTGGGCTGGTTGGACGCCAGGGTGCCGGACACACACGCCTCGAAGGCATCGAGGAGATCCGACGTGAGCAACGGCAACACGACCTGCGTTTCAGGGTCGCCGAATCGACAGTTGAACTCGATGACCTTGGGACCGGCGTCGGTGAGCATCATCCCGGCGTACAGCACACCCTTGTACGGCCGACCCTCGGCAGCGAGCGCGGCAAGGGTCGGCGCGATCACGTCACGACCGACGTCGTCGAGCAAGGCGTCGTCGGCGATCGGTGACGGGTGGAACGCCCCCATGCCCCCCGTGTTAGGACCCTCGTCACCGTCGAGCAGACGTTTGTGATCTTGAGCGGCGGGCATGACCGAAAAGTCGGTGCCGTCGCAAAAGGCGAGCACGCTGACCTCGGTGCCGAACAACCGTTCCTCGAGCAACACCTCGGCGCCGGCGGCGCCGAACCGGCCATCCACGATGATGTCGTGGATGGCGTCGGCGGCTTCCTGCTTCGACTCGGCGACGATCACGCCCTTGCCTGCGGCAAGGCCGCTCGCCTTGATGACGGGCACAGCATCGAGTGTGTCGAGATGCTCGAGCGCGGCCTCGGCGTCGGTGAAGGTTTCGGCCGCGCCGGTCGGGATGCCGTGTTCGAGCAGAAACGCCTTGCAGTGCGACTTCGAACCCTCCAGTTGAGCCGCAGCAGCCGACGGGCCGAACGCCGGGATGCCGGCGGCCTCGCAGGCGTCGACGAGTCCGTCGACGAGCGGATCCTCGGGACCGACGACCACGAGGCGCACCTCGTGCTCCTGTGCGGCGACGACGACGCCCCCGATGTCGGTGGCCTTCACGTTCAGGTTGCGACAACCCGGCTCGACCGCAGTACCGGCATTGCCCGGTGCGAGCAGGACCTCGTCGACCTGCGGCGATTGTGCAAGCGCCCAGGCGAGGGCGTGCTCTCGGCCGCCACCGCCGACGACCAGAACGGTGTCACCCATCAGTCGCCCCAGACCGAGGCGAACTGTTCCTTCGTCTTCAGCGTCAGCTGGACGAAGCGCTCTTCCTCGAACGGGTAGACACCGGTGAAACAGGCGTTGCAGTACCCCTCCTGCGTCTCGAGTCCCCGCATGAGCGCCTCGATCGACAGGAAGGCGAGCGAGTCGGCGCCGATGTGTTCAGCGATGGACTCGACATCCATGTTGGCGGCGATGAGATCCTCACGAGCCGCCATGTCGACACCCATGTAGCAGGGGTCGGTGATCGCCGGGCAGGCCACCCGGACATGGACCTCGCTGGCGCCGGCATCCCGCAACATCTGCACGAGCGGGCCGGACGTCGTGCCCCGCACGATCGAATCGTCGACCATGACCACGCGCTTGCCGGCGAGATTGTCGGCGAGCGGGTTGAACTTCATCCGGACCTTCGACTCGCGAAGCTCCTGGGTGGGCTCGATGAACGTGCGCCCGACATAGCGGTTCTTGGTGAACCCCTCGGTGTACGGGATACCCGCCTCCTGGGCGAACCCGACGGCGTGCGGGGTGCCCGAGTCGGGCACGGCGACGACGACGTCGGCTTCGACCGGCGCCTCACGAGCCAACTCCCGACCGAGGCGCTGACGGGTGCTGTGCACCAGCTTGCCCTCATAGATCGAGTCGGGCCGGGAGAAGTAGATCTGCTCGAACGTGCAGAACGCGTGTTGCTTGGGCACCGCACCTTGCTCGATGCGGTAGCCGTCGGCGTCCATTCGGCAGATTTCGCCCGGTGCGAGTTCGTGGACCAGTTCGGCACCGATGGCGGAGAACGCACAGGTTTCCGAGGCGAGTAGGTAACCGCCCTCGAACTTGCCGAGGACCAGCGGGCGGAAACCCCACGGATCCCGGACGCCGTAGACCGCGTCGCGGGTGATGATCGTCAGGGCGAAGGCTCCTTCGGCCTGGGCCATGAGCATCTTGATCCGGTTCATCCAGTCGCCGGAACCTCCGGTGAGCAGATGAATCATCACCTCGGTGTCCGACGAGGTCTGCAGTCCCACGCCCCGCTCGAGGAGTTGGCGACGAAGGATGTGCGCGTTCACGAGGTTGCCGTTGTGGGCAATGCCCAGCGGACCATCGATCGTCTCGATGACGTGCGGCTGGGCGTTGCGCAGGCCGCTGCCGCCGGTGGTGCTGTATCGGGTGTGACCGATCGCGAACTCCCCCTTCAGCGTGGAGAGGTTGTCCTCGTTGAACACGGCGGGGACGAGACCTTGACCCTTGTGGACATGCGCGACGCCATGGTCGACCGACGCCATACCGGCCGCCTCTTGACCCCGATGCTGGAGGGTGTAGAGGGCGAAGAACGCAAGTCGGGCAGCATCCTGATCGGGGGCGTGGATGCCGATGACACCGCACTCCTCCTTCAGTTCGTCGCCGTCGGCGTCGCCGCCCCAAATCTCAGAATCGTTGGGAAACATGGTTCACCGTTCGTTGAGTGCCGCTCGGGCGTCGAGTACTCGTTGTAGTGCATCGGTGGCGTCGTCGCTGATCACCGTGAGATGCCCCATCTTTCGGCCCGTGCGGGCCTCGCGCTTTCCGTACAGGTGCAGGTGCACACCGGGTCGGGCGAGCGCAGCAGTCCAGTCGGGNTCGCCGTCGTNCCACAGGTCGCCCAGCAGCTGGGCCATCGCAGCCGGGGCGCAGCTGCCGTCACCGAGGGGCTGGCCGGTGACCGCCCGCAACTGCTGCTCGAACTGGCTTGCGGCCGCTGCCTCGATCGTGCAGTGCCCGGAGTTGTGGGGACGAGGGGCGATCTCGTTGACGAGGATCCCCTCGGCGGTGTCGAAGAGTTCGACGCACAACACGCCGACGAGCCCGAGCCCCGTCGCAACGAGGTGAGCGGTCGCACGGGCNGCTTCGGCGGTGGCGTCGGGCACTCGGGCGGGGACGGTCGTCGTGTCGAGGATGTGGTTGGCGTGGGTGTTCTCCATCACGCCATGGTCGACGACGTCACCGTCGACCCCACGAGCGACCACGACGCTGAGTTCGCGATCAAACGCGATGACCGNCTCGACGACCAGCCGCTCGCCACCGAGCGCCTCCCACACCGCAGCGACATCGGCCGNATCAGTGATCCGCACCTGCCCCTTCCCGTCGTAACCGAATCGGGCAGTCTTGGCGATCACCGGCACGCCAAGCTCGGCAACGGCAGACGCAAGCTCCGCCTCGGTCTCGGCCGAGCGCCACGGGGCGACTGCGACACCGGCTGCCGTAAGTGCTTCCTTTTCGAGCTTCCGGTCTTGGGCAGCGGCGATAATCGAACCCGCAGGACGAGCGGGCACGCCCGCGGCTTCGGCTGCATCAGCGATGGCGGGGTCGACATTCTCGAATTCCCAGGTCATNGCNTCGATCAGCTGNAGGAAGGCGGCGACCGTTGCTGGATCGTCGAACGCGCCCGTGATCTCGCGGTCGGCCAGCATGCCGGCGGGCGTNTTCTCGGCGCCACCGGTGAGTACGACGACGCCGTACCCGTGCTGCCGGGCACTCTGCGCGAGCATGCGGCCCAACTGGCCCCCGCCGACGATGCCGATCGTGCTTCCGGGAGCGAGTGGGGTGATCACGGCCTCAGTGCTCGAGTTCGATCGACCGGACCTGGGCGGCTCGTTCGGCCCGGAAGGCGGTGAGCGTTGCCGCCAANGNTTCGTCNTGACGGGCCAACATNGCCACGGCGAAGAGNCCGGCGTTGGTGGCGCCTGCNTCTCCGATCGCCATGGTGGCGACGGGGANGCCNCCNGGCATCTGCACGATCGACAGCAGGGAGTCCATGCCGTTGAGCGCCCGACTCTTGATCGGCACGCCGATCACCGGGACGATCGTGTGGCCGGCCACCATGCCCGGAAGATGGGCGGCTCCGCCGGCGCCAGCGATGATGATCTCAATGCCGCGCTGCTCAGCGGTCTCGGCGTATTCGACCATCCAGTCGGGCGTGCGATGCGCGCTGACGACCTTCGCCTCAAAGGGCACACCGAACTGTTCGAGGATGTCGGCGGCCCGCGACATCGTCTCCCAATCGGAGTCGCTGCCCATGATCACGCCGACACGCGCACCGTCCTGCACGGAACCCGTTCCTTCCCTGGAAGCCCGTCTCCAGTCTGCATGTTCGCGCGCCCGCTACGGCTCGCGGGGGACGGTAAAAACAGAAAATCGTTGGCTTAGCCGTGGTTGGCGAACAGCGCCGCCGTGACCCGCTCGGCGGCGGGATATCCCGCCGGCTCGAACGCTCGCCGGGTGAGGGCGGCGTAGGTCTCCTGATAGACGCCGGCGGCTTCCAATGCCAGGTGCTCCGGCAGCGGCCATGGCTCGGAGACCTTGTCGTAGCCGTCGCGCACGTAGGCGAGCCGAACGTATTCCTTGTCGAGGTTCTCCGGCTCGTCTCCTGCCGCTCGACGCTCCTCGACCGTGGATGCCCGCCAGTAACGAGACGAGTCCGGGGTGTGGACCTCGTCGATGATCGTGAGCATCCCGTCGGCGTCGAGACCAAACTCGTACTTGGTGTCGACGAGCACCAGACCCGCCTCGGCGGCGATCTGTTGTCCCCGTTCGAAGATCTCAAGCGCAACGGTGCGCGTCTGATCCCACAACTCGGCGTCGACGATGCCATGTTCGACGATTTCGAGTTCTGTGATCGGTTCGTCGTGGCCGCCCTGCTCGGCTTTGGTTGTGGGGGTGATGATCGCCTCGGGCAGTGGGTCGTTCTTCTGCATCCCATCGGGGAAGTCGAGCCCGTAGATCGTGCGGGCACCAGCGTCGTACTGCGTCCACAGCGCGGTTGAGGTCGAGCCGGACAGTCGGCCTCGCACGACGACCTCGACTGGCAGGGTGTCGCACTTCTTTCCAATCGTGACATTGGCATCTGGAACCGAAACGACGTGCGACGGCACAAGGTCGGCGATCTGTTCGAACCACCAGGCAGCGAGCTCGTTCAGCACCTGACCGCGATACGGAACGGTGCCCAGGACATAGTCGAACGCCGAGATGCGATCGGTGGCGATCAAGGCGAGGGTGTCGCCGAGATCGACGATGTCGCGCACCTTGCCGACGNTGAGNGGGCCNAGACTNGCGACGGCATNGGCCTCGATGCCCGTGAACGGATGAGCGAGGCCNGGACCGAAATCCGTNGCGCNCGAGCCACCGCTCATCGGGCAGCGGCCACAAAGGCCTCGAACAACGGCAGACCGGAGCCACCCTCGGGTCCCGACGGGCGCTGCCAGTCGAGGACATGATCCTCGGGATGCGGCATCAAGCCGACGATGTTGCCGGTGTCGTCGCAGATGCCGNCNNNGTCGTTGNCGTCGAGCCGTTGGGATTGGCCGGGTACGCCCCGCCGGCAGCGACGGGATCATCGCTCGTNGGGCGGGCACCATCGGCCAGATACCGGAAGGCGACGAGGCCGTCCTCGAGGCGAGCAGCCGTGGAGTCANCGCTGACGGCCACCCGACCTTCGCCGTGCGCGATCGGACAGCGGATCGTCGTGCCGCCCACCGCACCGAGCCAGCCCGAGCGACACGAGGGTTCGACCTGCAAGGTGACCCAGCGACACTCGAAACGACCCTCGGCGTTTTCCGTGAGCGTCACCGAGCGGGGTTCGCCCATGGGGCCCGGCAACAGCCCGGCCTTCACCAGGACCTGGAAGCCGTTGCAGATGCCGAGCATCGGTCGAGATGCCTGGGCAGCAGCCGCCAGCTCGTCAGCGAACCAGGTGCGCAGCTCGAGCGCCAGACGACCACCGGCACCGAGTGCGTCGCCGTAGCTGAAACCTCCGGGCAAGAGGATCGCGGCGTGGTCGGCGATCCGCACTGCGCCGCTGCGCAGCTCGTTGACGTGAGCAATGGTGGGGGTTCCGCCTGCGAGTTCGATCGCCTGGGCGGCCTCCAGATCGCGATTGGTGCCGGACGCATGCGGGATCAGGATCGGAACGCTCATGGGGTCGCTCCCTTGGTCGGTCCGGACGGGCCGGGCGTCGAGGCCGATACCGCATCGGCGAGTGGGATCCGGATGGGTTCGAGATTCGAGTCGTCACCCTGCGCAGGGTCGAGCAGATGGAAGACGATGTCGTCGCCGGCGGTGACCTCACCGAGGCGGCGGCCATGATCGCCGAGGAACGCCCCGACGGCGTCCCGGTGCTCCGGGGCCGCACTGAGCACGAGGCGACCCGGTGCTTCGTTGACAAGCGCGGTGAACGGGTCGAGTCCGTCGAGCGGCACCACGACCGATACGCCGAGTCGCGCTGCGATCGCCATCTCGCTGACGGCAACCGCAAGGCCGCCCTCACTGCAGTCGTGGGCCGCCGTGACCTTCCCGTCGCAGATCGCGGCGTGGATCGCCCGGTAACGCGGCAGTGGATCATCGAGCGGGGTAGGCACCCGGGTGGCGCCGAGATCGAAAAGATCAGAAGCGAGCGAGCCACCGAGCGCGCCCTCGTTCGCGCCGACTACCCAGAGGTCGTCACCGGTCTGCATGCCGGCCGAATCGACCGCTCGGCGCAGGTCGGGCACGAGGCCGAGTGCCGAGATCAGCAAGGTGCCGGGGATTGCTTCACCGTCGAACTCGTTGAACAGCGAGTCCTTGCCGGAGATGAACGGCATCCGATAGGTGCGAGCGCCGTCGGTGCAGCCCTGCACGGCGCGAACGAGCGAACCGAGTCGGTCGGCCTTGGTCGGGTCACCCCAACAGAAGTTGTCGAGCACGGCGACCTGATCGGGGTCGCCGCCGACGGCCACGAGGTTGCGCACCGCTTCGTCCATCGCGAGGAGTGCCATCGCGTGCGGGTCGTGGCGGCCGACGGAGGGGCAGATGCCGTTGGAGAGCACGACGGCTTTGTGGCCTTCGGTGCCGAGCGGCTTGAGTACCGCCGCGTCGGCGGGACCATCGGCCTCGGGGCCGACGTAGGGGCGTACCACGGTGCCGCCGCGGACCTCATGGTCGTAGCGGCGGATGATGTCCTCCTTGGATGCCACGTTCGGATGCGCGAGCAGCTGCAGCACCTGGGCGGCGGTGGGCACGGGGGTGGTGACCTCGACCGGAGCCGGGTCGGTCCATGCGCCAACGAGTTCCTGACGTGGGATGCCGTCGTGCAGGAACGCCATCGGCATGTCGACCACGCCCGTGTCGCCATGGCGAACCACCAGGCGTTGATCGCCGGTGAAGCGACCGAGGTCNGTCACCTCNACGTCCCATGCGTCGCAGAGCGNCTGNAGCGCTTCGAGNTTGGCGGGCGGCACCGCGATGACGATGCGCTCCTGAGCCTCGCTGATCCAGATCTCCCACGGCTGCAGACCGGGGTACTTGAGCGGCACCACCGACAGGTCGACCTCGACACCGAGATCCTCACCCATCTCGCCGACCGACGACGAGAACCCGCCGGCGCCACAGTCGGTGATGGCGTTGTAGAGCTTGGCGTCGCGGGCCCGCTCGATGACCTCGATCAGGCCCTTTTCGGTGATCGGGTCGCCGATCTGCACAGCGGAGCCGACATGGTCGACCGTCGAGGCGTCCATACCGGCAGACGAGAACGTGGCGCCGTGGATGCCATCGCGACCGACTCGCCCACCGAGGCTGATGATGCGGTCGCCGACCTGNGGTTCGGTCGGGTGCGAGCCGTGCGGAAGGATGCCGAGTGCACCGCAATAGACCAGCGGGTTACCGACATAACCGGGGTCGTAGAGCACTGCGCCGTTGACGGTGGGCAGCCCGAGCTTGTTTCCGTAGTCNCCGATGCCGGCCACGACNCCGTCGCGNATACGGCGGGGATGCAGCACTCCGGTAGGCAACTTGTCGTCGGGCAGATCGGCCGGGCCGAAGCACAGAACATCGGTGCAGGCGATCGGACGGGCCGACACACCGATGACGTCGCGGACCACACCACCGACACCAGTGTTCGCGCCACCGAACGGCTCAAGCGCGGACGGGTGGTTGTGGGTCTCGACCTTGAACGCAACGTCGTGGTGGTCGTCGAAGGCGACGATCCCGGCGTCGTCGACGAATGCCGAACGCAGCCACGGCGGATCGAGCGCTTCCGTGACCTCACGCAGTGCCGGAAGCAGGCCATCGTGAAAGCTGACGGTGACCTCGCCGTCGGACGAGGTGTGGGTGAGGTTGATGCGAGCCCGGAAGGTCTTGTGCACACAGTGCTCGGACCAGGTCTGGGCGAGGGTCTCGAGTTCGGCGTCGGTCGGCGGACGTCCCTCGCCGGCGAAGTGCGCCTGGATCGTCTGCATCTCGGTCAGGTCAAGCGAGAGCACCCGATGCTTCGACAGGCGGAGCAGATCATCGTCGCTCAACTCGGCNAGCGGCACGTCGTCGACACGCACATCGGCGGATGCCGCCCCGGCGAACTCAGCGGGCAGCTCACCCTCGGTCGAGATCTCGATGGTGTCGTTTGCGAGCAGCCGACGGGTGAGGGTGGCGACGTCGGTGTCGGACAGGTCGCCGATGAGGTCGTAGCGGCGAGCCGTGACCACCCGGATCTCCGGCAGGCCGAGATTGGCCGCCGCTCGTTCGAGTTCGCGGGCGTCGGGGTCGGTCGCACCCGGCATCAGTGCGACCTCGACCACACGCCCCTGTGCCGGCGTGACGCCGTCGATCACGGCCTCGTCGACGACCGGGTCGATCAACACTTCTCGACAGAGCCGACCGAGCTCTTCGGCGCTCAGCGCTCCGTCGATGTGATGCACCCGCGTGACCCGGCACGTGGTCAACCCATCCACGCCGACCAACCGGGCGTTCGCGACGACCGAGCCGCCTCGTGGGTCGTCGGGGGCGGTGACGTCGATACGCACGGTCATAGGCTTGGAACCTAGACGGGTCACCTCCCGCGCGGTTGGCATTCCGACGCTTTCCACAGGCTGGAATCACCCGAGAGATCAGGAGCCGTTTTCGGGCTCCGGACACCGGCTCGTCCGGCGCGCCTCATTCCTGCCTACGGTTGACCCCATGCGTCGAGATCTCGTGGAGCAGCGCCGCGCCAGCGTGCCCGAGATCACCTACCCGGACCAGCTACCGATCGTCGCGCGGCGCCAGGAAATCCTCAACACGATCCGGGACAATCAGGTCGTCGTGATCGCCGGAGAGACGGGCTCGGGCAAGTCGACCCAGATACCGAAGTTCTGTCTCGAACTCGGACGGGGCGTCGGCGCCATGATCGGCCATACCCAACCGCGGCGCCTTGCGGCCCGCTCAATCGCCGCCCGGGTGGCGGACGAACTCGGTACCGAAGTCGGTGACCTCGTCGGCTACTCGGTGCGTTTCACCGACGAAGTCAGTGATCGCACGCTGGTGAAGGCGATGACGGACGGCATCCTCCTCGCCGAACTCCAGCGCGACCCTGATCTCCGTCGTTACGACACGATCATCATCGACGAAGCCCACGAGCGGACGCTCAACATCGACTTCCTGCTCGGCTACCTACGGCGACTCGTCGAACGACGCGACGACCTTCATGTGATCATCACCTCGGCCACGATCGACACCGAGAAGTTCGCCGCTCACTTCGCCGACACCACCGGGACGCCCGCGCCCATCATCGAGGTGTCAGGCCGTACTCACCCCGTCGAGGTTCGGTATCAGCCGCTCGGCAACCCCGACGACCCTGACGCACCGGTCCTCGATGTTCCGGAGGGAATCGAGCGAGCGGCCCGCACCTTGCTCCGAGAAACACCGGGCGACATTCTCTGCTTCCTCCCAGGCGAGCGGGAGATCCGCGAAGCACAGGAGCACCTCGCCAAGAACCTGGGGGAGGTCGAGATCCTCCCGCTCTACGCCCGTCTCTCCCCCGCCGAACAACAGCGCATCTTCCAGTCGCATACGGGGCGCCGCATCGTCCTTTCGACCAACGTCGCCGAGACCTCGCTCACCGTCCCCGGCATCCACGCCGTCATCGACACCGGCACAGCCCGGATCTCGCGTTTCAACCGACGCACCAAGGTGCAACGCCTACCGATCGAGCCCATCTCCCAGGCCTCCGCCGATCAGCGTTCGGGCCGCTGCGGCCGCCTCGGCCCGGGTGTGGCGATTCGCCTCTACGACGAAGCCGGCTTCCTCGACCGCCCCGAGTTCACCGAACCCGAGGTGCANCGCACGAACCTCGCCTCGGTCGTGCTGCGCATGGCGTCACTCGGCCTCGGCGATGCCGAGTCGTTTCCGTTTGTCGACCCACCCGAAGCTCGTGCGATCCGGGACGGTGTGACACTGCTCGAAGAGCTCGACGCGATCGATCCGCGCCACGTCGGCACCGACCAGTGGCTCACCGAGCTCGGCGCTGAGCTAGCGGCGATCCCGGTCGACCCGAAGCTGGCTCGCATGCTGCTCGAGGCGCAGGACCATGGTTGTGTCACCGAAGTCGCGATCATCGTCGCCGGTTTGTCGGTGCAGGATCCGCGCATTCGGCCCACCGGAGTCGGCAGCGGCGCCGCCGCCGAGCGCGCCGCACAACTGCACGCTCGCTACACCGATCAGAACTCCGATTTCATGTCGTGGCTGCAGCTGTGGAACCACATCAAGGCCGAACGCAACGAACGCAGCGGCAACGGCTTCCGCACGATGTGTCGCAACGAGTACCTGCACTTCCTGCGGATTCGGGAGTGGGAGGACGTCCATCGCCAACTTCGCGACATCGCCACCGGCCTCGGTCTCCGCTTCAACCAGGAGCCGGCAGCGCCTGACGCCATTCACCAGGCGCTGCTGTCGGGCCTGCTCGCCCAGGTCGGGTTCTACGACAGCGACAAGCAGGTCTATCGGGGCACTCGCAATGCCCGTTTCGTCCTGGCCGGCGGTTCGGCGCTCAAGAAGCGCCCACCGACATGGACCATGGCGGCGGAGCTGGTCGAGACGAACCAGCTCCGTGCCCGCATGGTGGCCCCGATCAATCCGCAGTGGCTTGAGCGGAGCGCGTCGCACCTCCTGCGTTGGGAGCACTCCGATCCGTGGTGGAACGAGGACCGTGGCGCGGCAATGTGTGATGAACGGGCCTCGCTCTACGGCCTGCCAGCGATCCCGAACCGCCAGGTCAACCTGCAGCGCGTCGATCCGATCCTCGCCCGAGAACTCTTCATCCGTCATGCGCTGGTCGAGAAGCGTTGGGACGGCAGCCGGCACGCCTTCGTCGCCCATAATCAGACGGTGCTCGCCCAGATCGACGCGCTCGGCGATCGTCTTCGACGTGACATCTCCATCGACGAGCACACGCTCACAAATACGTTCAACCACCGCATTCCCGAACACGTCGTCTCGGTTCGCCACTTCACCACCTGGTGGAAACACCATTCCCGAGACCACCCCGATGCGCTCAATCTGAGCGTCGAGGAACTCCTCCGCGGCAGCGACTTCGGAGGTGGCGTCGACGGTCTCGATGCCTATCCCGACGAGTGGCCGTGGGGCGACCGCACGTTCCGCATCGACTACACGTTCGATCCAGCCGCACCCGACGACGGCATCACGATCGAGGTGCCGCTCGACGTCGTGGCCCGCGTCGAGGAGGCACCGTTCCGCTGGCTGGTACCGGCCCTGCGAAAGGAGCTCGTCGTCGAGCTCTTCCGGACGCTCCCGAAGACCGCCCGGCGCCCTCTCGTACCCATCCCCGAGACCGCCGAGGAGATCCTGCCGACGCTCGATCCAACTGGCGCTCCCCTCCTCGACCAGTTGGCAGCGGCCGCCAACCAGCGCGGGAGCGAGACGACGGCCCGTGCCTTCCGGCCCGATAGCCTCGCCACCCACCTACGACCGCACTTCCGCATCGTCGACCAGGGCGATGTCCTCGCTGAGGACGACGACCTCGGCGTGCTCAAACGCCACGTCTCTGAGCAGGCTCGGGCCATCGTTGACGAGGGCGGCCACCCGTTGGAACGCACCGGCGCCTCAGCGTGGACCTTCGGCACCCTGCCGACTCGCGTCACCGCCGAGGGTCTCGGACAGACCGTCGCCAGCTATCCCGCCGTTGTCGACGAGGGGGCAACGGTCGGCGTGCGGCTCTTCGCCTCGGCGGAAGAGCAAGCCGACGAGATGTGGCTCGGCACCCGCCGTCTCTTGTCGCTCCAACGCCCACCACTCGGCAACGTGCTGCGACCGCTTCTTTCCGACGACGTCAAGTTCGCCATCATCCGCAGCCCCTACGACGGCCCACAGGCGTGGTTCGAGGATTGTGTCTCNGCNGCCCTCGACCAGATCATTNTCGATGCCGGCGGGCCCGCGTGGAACGAACGCGACCACGCCGCCCTGGTCACCAGGATGCACGACGAACTTCCGGGCCAGATCCGTGCGATCGCCTGGACCGCCACCGAGGTACTCGACACGTCGGCCGACCTTGCCCGTCGCCTCGATCACGTTGAAGCCGAAGCTCTGCTGCCCGCAGTCGCCGACCTCACTGCGCAGCGAGATCAACTCGTCTACGACGGCTTCATCGCCGCAGTCGGTGCCGATCGGCTCGCCGATATCGCCCGCTACCTGCAGGCGTCACACTTCCGACTCGAGCGCCTTGCAGATACGGCCGCCAAGGATCGTGATCGTATGCGTTCGGTGCAGGCCCTCGAGGCCGAGCATGCCGCGCTCATGGACCAGTGGGGACCCACCGTCGACCTCGAGGAACTCGCGTGGGATCTCCAGGAACTGCGGGTCAGTCTGTTCGCCCAGTCGGTTGGCGTGCGGCGGCAGGTCAGCGTGAAGCGGATCCGCAGCGCCCTTGAGGCGATCCGACGGAGTTGAGCCACCCCAGGAGCGAGCGCCTAGCGTCTCGACCATGACCGACGAATGGACTGCTCCCGAGTTCGGCCTCAAGGCGGCGTTCGGCTTTGCGCTCGAGAACCGAGACGGCCGATCGATTGCGGTGCTCGAAATCTCGGGTGTCCATCTCAACCCCAATGGCGTGGTTCACGGCGCCGTGCCGTTCACGATGATGGACACCGCCATGGGTGGCGCGGTGATGAACACGATCGACGATGGTCGTCGGTGCGCCACCATCGAGATGCAGACCCGCTATCACCGTCCCGTCGCCACCGGCACGCTGACAGCAACTGCGGAAGTGATCACCGCCGGACGCCGGGTCGTGCACCTGCGGGCCGAGACCCGCGATGACGACGACCGTTTGGTCGCCAGCGCGACGGCGAGCTTCGCGGTCTTCGAGCCGTGACCCTCAGCCGTTGAGGACCCCGCAGCCGGCTCCGACGAGCGCTACCTGGCTGCCTCGAGGGTGAGCGAATCAAGGCCCTGAAGCCGCACGGCGATGGCCTCTCGTGCCGTCTTCCAGGTCCAGAACGCCGGACCTCGGTGTTCGAGCTGTGGCCGCAGCGCCTCCAGGAACGGCATCACTACGGCCGGGCGCCTCACGGGGAGCTCGGCTCGAACCACTTCGCCTTCGGTCGGGCCGGGTCGGACGAAACAGCCCACACCGAAGAGATCATCGATGATCGCGTGGAGCTCAGNGAGGTCCGCAGCGCCGCGAACCACCGCTCCAAGCGGTACGGGGTCACCACCGAAACGAGCATCGACCGCGCCGGCGTCGAGCCACGAGCGCGCCGGATCGACCGGCTCGACGAGCTGCCGGTACGCCAGACGGACGGCGGGATCGTCGAGGCTCAGGCCGCCTTCTCGAGGATGTGCACGCCACACGCCGAGCCGAGACCGATCACGTGGGCGAGGCCGACCTTGGCGCCCTTCACCTGGCGATCGCCCGCCTCGCCACGAAGGTGAGTGGCGACTTCGAAGATGTTGGCGATGCCGGTCGCGCCGATCGGATGGCCCTTGGAGATCAGGCCGCCCGACACATTGACCGGCGTGCGGCCGTCGCGGAACGGCGCACCGGAGTCGATGAAGTCACCCGCCCCTCCGGGCTCGCACAGGCCGAGATTGTCGTAGTGGATCAACTCGGCGGTGGCGAAGCAGTCGTGGAGTTCGACGAGGTCGAGATCGTCGGGCCCAACGCCCGCCTGCTCATAGGCCTGCGCTGCGGCGTTGCGGGTGAGCGTGTTGACGTCGGGCTGGACCTGCGCCGACGACGTCCACGGGTCCGACGTCAAGACGGAAGCGGAGATCTTCACGGCCCGCTTCTGGACCTTCTTCGGCATCGACTTGAGCCGCTCGCCGGAAACGAGCACGGCGGCCGCCGCCCCGTCGCCGGTCGGGCAACACATGAGCAGGGTGTTCGGGTAACTCATCACGGGCGCGCCCATGATCTCGTCGAGGCTGAACTCCTTCTGGTACTGGGCCAGCGGGTTGAGCGTCGAATGCAGATGGTTCTTGTACGCGACCTTGGCGAATTGCTCGAAGCCGACGCCATCGTTCTCGTAGGCGTACCCCATGCCCGCCTGGGCGAACACACCGGGCATGCCGGCCGTACCGATGTACCCGTCGGTTCCGGTGACGGCGCCATAGCGGCCCGACGGCGCAAAGACCTTGGCCTNCTTCTTCGAGCCCGCTCCACCGAGTAGCCCCATCTTCCCCATCTGCTCGACACCGACGGCGAGACCCATGTCGGCTTCGCCTGCCTTGATCGACAGCATCACGGTGCGCAGCGCCGTCGCACCGGTCGCACAGGCGTTCGAGACGTTGTAGGCGGGAATACCCGTCTGCCCGATCTGCTTCTGCACCTGCTGGGCCATGCCCGACGACGCCTGGAACAGCGTGCCCGCAGCGAACACATCCATGTCGTGGATCGTGACGCCGCCGTCCTGGAGGGCGGCGATCGCGCTCGTGGACGCGAGATCCACCGCGTCGTGATCCGGGTAGCGACCGAACTTCGTCATGTGGGTGCCGAGAACCCAGACCGAATCGTCATCGATCATCGGGCCGGACGTCTTCGGCTTCTTCTTGCCCTGGTCGGACTTCGCCATGGTGCTGCCTCCTCAGGCGGGCTCGTAGCCGAACGCGATGGCTTCGGTGCCTTCGTCGTCGGTGCCAATCGAATACGTGGTGAGCTTGACCTTCATACCGAGCTTCACCCGCTCGGGGTCCGGCTCGCAGTTGACGACGTTGGATCGCACGCTCGTGCCGTCGTCGGTCTCGATGATCGCCGACACGTACGGAGCCGGGATGCCCGGCGCCGCGCGGTGGACGATGGTGAACGACGTGACCACGCCCTGGTTGCGGACGCGCACGTTTTGGAACTCCTGGGCGCCGCAGTTACCGCATGCGATGCGTCGGTCGAAGAACCGGGCGCCACACGAGGTGCACGCCTTGGCCTTGAGATAGGGCCGGGCACCGATATGCAGATAGTCGACGAGGGGGACCTGCTTGACCGTCATCTCACTCCGTGGGTCGGAAAGCCCCAACGGTAGTTCCTGCCGGTGGGGTGATCACCAATCCCCGCGGTGCACGACCGTGTCGAACGGCGGCCGCTTCCGGCCTGCGGACATCGACGGCCGATCCGGAGCAGGGTGACCAAGCGANATAGTTCCGATCGCGCGAAGCCCATCGGGGACGCCGAACTCGCTCCGCACATCGTCCTCATGCTCGAACAGGCCGAAGAGCAAGGCCCCGAGGTCGGCATCGGCGGCGGCGAGCAAGATGGTCATGGCCGCTGCGCCCCCGTCGACCCACCAGTACGGCACCGACCAGGCGTCCTGGCCGTCGCCCAGCCCGGTTCGCGCCTTGTCGGCCTCGCGGTAGCGACGAACATAGGCACCTGGCTCCACCCAGGGGATGACCAAGACCGGAGCGTCGAGGAGCTGGGGCCACGGGAACGACGACCGCTTGTCGACGGGGAGAGTCGTGTCCCAGTAGCGGGCGACGTCGGCGCCATCGAGCACGAGAAACTGCAGCGAGTCGGTCTTGCCCGCAGAGGGGCCGCGACGGGCGAGGTCGAGGATCTCATCGACGACGACGGAGTCGACTGGCTCGGCCGTGTAGGCACGGGTCATCCGACGCCCTCGAACGAGGCGACCGAATTCGCTCACGATCGTGATCCCGGGACGGGGATCAGAGGAGCTTCTCGAGATCCTCGGTCATCGCCCAACCGAAGGCGATCAGCGTGTCGCCGGCGTCGATGTCGAGATCGGCGAACTGGGCGATGACGGCGGGATCGACCTTCTCGGGCTTCGAGCTCTCATGGTCGAGCACGACCGCCTGGTTGCCGTCGCCGCGGACAGTGAAGGCGCGGTCCTCGTACTTGGAGGCACCGATACCGAAGCGCTTGGCGAGGCGACGCCCCCAGGCCCGTTCCTCGCCCGAAGCCTTGTGATCAGGCCGCGGCACGATGTCGGTCAGGCTCTTGTAGGCCTCGAACGCACCGGCGTCGTTCATCTGGGCGCCGACCAGGACGTCCTCGTCAGGGAAGGCGAGGACGGAGCGGCGCAGCTGATCGGTGACGATCGCCCGCAGGACCGTGTCGCGCTTGGTGTTGCGACAGATGTGGGCGGCACCGACGAGCAAACTCGGCGTGCCGCCGATGCGCTCCAGCGTGCAGAACGAGAAGCCCCGAACCTTGCCACCCTCGCTCGCAACGGTGCACAGGACCCATGCTTCGGCCTGCTTCGACAGCATGCCGACCTCGAACGCATTGGTGGAATCAGCGCAAAGATCCGCCATCTCGGCGAGCTCTGCGTCGCTCAACGCTGTGCAGTCCTTGGTGTCGACCTCGATTGCCATGCGATGAACCCCACTCACTCGCCTCGATACAGTCCAACCAGTTTTCAGGGGGAACGCGCGATTCGCAACCTGGGCGCCGCGCTTCGTTGCGGATGAACCCGGCGCTTCGAACTCACCGACGCTGGCTCTACGTATCGCCACCGCGCCAGAGAGCCCACCAGGCGGCGCACTGCGAGTTCTCGACCTCAGATGAGGATCGAATCCGGACCGAATGCGACCCGAAGTTCGGCCACCACCCCGTTTGCGCTATTGACTGCGAAATCGTCCGGAAGACGCAACACCTGACGATCGGAGAGATGCAACTCGACCGGGGCATCCCCCGGATGCGCGCTCAGGATCAGCTTCAGCTCATCGATGCGCTCAGGCTTCTGGTTCTCGGCTGACAGCCGCAGCCGGACGGGGGCGTTGTCGCTCAGATCTTCGACGATCTCGATGTCCTGGGCGAACATCTTCGGCAGATCACCGTCGTTCTCGGTGCGTCCCCGGACCAGGACGATCGCATCGTCCTGGAGCTTCGGGCCGTGCTCCTGCATCGTGCGGGGGAAGACCATGACCTCGACCGAACCCTCAAGGTCCTCGAGCTCAAACACCGCCATCAGATCGCCCTTGCGGGTCCACTTGCGCTGGAGGTTCGTGATGACCCCGCCGACCTTGACGATCGCTCCGTCGGGGGTATCAGCGAGTCCGGCCACCCCGGTGTCGGCCTTGCGCCGAACCTGCGCCTCGAAACCAAGCAGTGGATGGTCGGAGATGTAGAGGCCGAGCATCTCTTTTTCGTTCGCGAGGCGAGGCATCTTGTCGAATTCGACATCAGGAATCGACGGTCGTTCGTCGAAGGAAGGGCCATCGTCGAGCTCGCCGAACAGCGACATGACACCCATGTCGTGTTCCTTCCGGCGCTGCACCGTCAGGTCGATGATCTGCTCNTACACCTGCAGCAGGCCCTTCCGGGGATGGCCGAGGCAGTCGAACGCGCCACCCTTGATCAGCGACTCGATCGTGCGCTTGTTGAGCGCCTCGATCTCGACCCGCTCGACGAAATCGATGAACGACTCGAAGGGGCCACCCTCGTTCCGNGCCGCNAGAATCTTCTCGACGATGCCCTCGCCGACGTTCCGGATCGCCGACATTCCGAAGATGATGTTGCCCGGGGTGGCGCCCCGCTGGTCACTCCCCTCGGCGTAGGGNCCACCGTCCCAGTCGGGGTTNGGCACTGGTGTGAAGTCCATCTCCGACCGGTTGATGTCGGGCACCTCGACATCGATGCCCATGAGGCGGCACTCGTTGAGATACACCGCTGCGGACTCGAGCTTGCTCTTCACCGACGTGAGCAGCGCCGACAGGTACTCGACCGGATGGTTCGCCTTCAGGTAGGCGATCTGGTACGCCACATAGCCGTAGCCGTACGAGTGCGACTTATTAAAGGCATAGTCGGCGAACTGAGCGATGATGTCGAACATCTCGACGGCGAGCGAGTGGTCGTAGCCCTGCTCGACGACGCCGGTGGTGAACTTCTCCCGCTCCTTCTCCATCGCCTCGCGGATCTTCTTGCCCATCGCCTTGCGGAGGGAGTCCGCCTCGGCGAGTGAGTAGCCCGCGAACTTCTGCGCCATTCGCATGACGCTCTCCTGATAGATCATCAGGCCGTAGGTGTCACCGAGCAGCTCCTCGGCGTCGGGGTGGATGAACTCCACCGGCTTTCGCCCGTTCTTGCGGTCGGCGTAGTCGTTGTGCATGTTCGCCGCCATCGGGCCGGGCCGATAGAGGGCGACGAGGGCGGCGACATCGTCGAACGAGTCTGGGGNNAGCGAGCGGATCAGNGCCCGCATNGGCGAGGANTCGAGCTGNAACACNCCGATGGTNTCGCCTCGCTTGAGCAGTTCGAAGGTGGGTTGATCGTCAAGCCCGATNGCGTCGATGTCGAGCTCGACGCCCTTCGTGTCCCTGATCAGCTCGAGACAATCGGAGATGACGTCGAGGTTTCGCAGGCCCAGGAAATCCATCTTGAGCAGCCCGAGATCCTCGACGCCGTGCATCTCGTACTGGGTGACGACCGGCGCCTCCTCGATGGGCTTGCCGGACTCGGGCTTGCGCTGGATCGGTAGATACTCGGTGAGCGGATCGTTGGTGATCACCACGGCGGCGGCGTGGATGCCGTCCTGACGGCGTAGACCCTCGAGGCCCTTGGCGACATCAACGACCCGGGCGATATCGGCGTCGGTGTTGACCATGTCGCGAAGCTCGCCGGCGGACTTGTAGCCGTCGATGTACTTCGGGTGCTCTTCGAAGCAGTACTTCAGCGGGGTGTCCCGNCCCATGATCAGCGGCGGCATCGCCTTCGCGACCTTGTCGCCAACGGAGTACGGGTAGCCGAGCACGCGGGCTGCGTCGCGCACGGCGGCTCGGGCCTTGATCTGGCTGAACGTGACGATCTGGGCGACACAGTCACGGCCGTACATGTCGGCGGCGTAGCGGATCATGTTGTCGCGGTATCGAGTGTCGAAGTCCATGTCGATGTCNGGCATCGACACGCGCGACGGGTTGAGAAAGCGTTCGAAGAGGAGGTCGTACTCGATCGGGTCGAGATCGGTGATCCAGAGCGTGTAGGCCACCGCACAGCCGGCGGCGGAGCCTCGGCCGGGTCCGACTCGGATGTCGTTGTCGCGGGCGTACCGGATGAGATCCCAGGTGATGAGGAAGTACGCCGAGAACCCCACGTTGTCGATGACGCCGAGCTCGTAGTCGAGACGCTCGACGACCTCATCGCTGAGGTTGGCGCCCCAACGTTTGTGGGCGCCTTCGTAGGTGAGGTGACGGAGGTACTCGGTGTCGGTCGCGAAGCCTTCGGGCAGCGGGAACTCGGGAAGCTGTGGTTTGCCGAACTCGATCTCAACATCACAGCGCTCGGCGATCCACAGCGTGTTATCGCACGCTTCGGGAACCTCGCCGAAGAGTCGGCGCATCTCGCCGGCGGTCTTGATGTAGTGGCCGTCGCCGTGGAACGTGAAACGATCGGTATCGCTGAGCAGTGATCCGGTCTGTACGCACAGCAGGGCGTCGTGGGCCTCGGCGTCGTGCTGATGGGTGTAGTGGGAGTCGTTCGTGGCGAGGATCGGCGCGTTGATCTTGCGAGCGATCTCGAGCAGCTGTGGGTTGGTGGTGCGCTGCTCGGGGATGCCCTGATCCTGCAGCTCGATGAAGAAGTTGTCGCGCCCGAAGATGTCCTGGAAACGAGCGGCGTGCTCGAGCGCGGCTTCGTGTTGCCCCTGCATCAGTGACTGGAGGACGTGGCCGCCGAGACAGCCCGATGTGGCGATGATGCCCTCGGCGTACTGCTCCATCAGTTCCCAGTCGGCCCGGGGCTTGTAGTGGTAGCCCTCCAGATAGGCCTTGGAGGACAACTGGATCAGGTTCTGGTAACCGACATTGTTCTCCGCCATGAGGATGGCGTGGTAGTAGAGCTTCTTGCCGCCACCGGTATCGCCGCCGGAGTCGTCGGCTCTGCCTCGACGACTCGGACGCTCGTGGCGGCTTTCGTGCGCAAGGTAGATCTCGGTGCCGATGATCGGCTTGATGCCCTGATCCTTGCAGCCCCGGTAGAAGTCGAGGACGCCGTACATGTTGCCGTGGTCGGTGATCGCCATAGCGGGCTGGCCGTCGGNGACCGCAGCGGCAATGGCCTCGTCGAGTCGCGACGCGCCGTCGAGCATCGAATACTCGGTGTGGACATGCAGATGAGCGAACGAATCCGCCATCTCGGCTCTCCTCCCGGCCGACCGGTGACGCTGCCTGTGGACACCGATGTGGACGCCCTGTGGACGAGTTACACCGGTGTGATTTCGAACCTAACCGGCGAATCCCCGAGCCACAAGAGGGGGTTTGGAGAACTCAGAGATAGGTGCCAGGACGGGTCTCGGCCGGCTCGCCGACCGACTCCTCTCCCCCGCCGCGACCGATCTGGCCCCGTAAGCCCTGGAGTTGCTGCTGCGCAGCCATCTGCTGTGCGAAGAGCATCGCCTGCATGCCTTGCACCAACCCCTCGAGCCAGCCGACGAGCTGCGCTTTGGCGATCTGAAGCTCGGCGGCGGTCGGGGTCTCCTCCGCGCTGAAGGGTAGGGCGAGACGATCGAGTTCCTCTCGCAGATCAGGGCTCAGCGCACCGCCTAGTTCGTTCACCGACGTCTCGTAGATGTCGCGGAGGCGATGTCGACTGGGCTCGTCGAGCTCCATCGTGCGCAGTTCTTCGAGCAGCTGCTTCATCATCGCCCCGATGCGCATGACCTTGGCCGGGTGGTCCACCGTCTCGTCGACCGCCTGTTCATCGAGATGTTCGGGATCGACAAGCTCAACTTCGGCTCGTTCGACCAGGTCGCTGCGGTCACTCGATTCGGAATGCTGCTCGGTCACGAGAACTCCTCTCGGTCAGGGGTAGTCAGGAGATGATTGGTCACGAGGTGAAGGTGAGGAGCGGCACGTGCATCTCCTCCGGACTGAGTGAACCATGACGGGCGACCAACCACGACGGCGTCCGGTCAGCCGGATCCGCAAAGCTCCAGTGATCACGTGCCACGACGGCAACATCGCCGAGGCGACGACGAGCCTGGTCATTCACGGTGGGCCCGAACCAACCCTCGTCGAGGATCTGTTCGCAGGTCAGCACCCAGGCCTGTTGGCCGTGGGCGTCGGCAGCCGCAGCGAAGACGTCCCGGTGACGACCCGGCTCGGCGTGCAGCCAGCGGAAACGGCCCTCACCCGACACCTGACGGCACAACGATGTCGCCGACAGGGCCAAATCGAGTTCGCCGTCGGGGCACGACACCAGACCGTGATCGGCGGTGACCACCAGGGCGGTGCGGCGCGGCAGCATCGGCAACAGGTCGGCAACCATCCGGTCGACGGCAGCCAGCTCGGCGTCGTAGTGCTCGCCGAAGCCGAACTCGTGGGCGATCTTGTCGATGCCGTCGTAGTAGGCGTACACAAACGGTTCGCCTGCAGCAACCGCTCGCCGAATCTCGACCGGCAACGTCGGCAGGGTCCGCCATCCCTGCTGACGGCCGCCGGCCTGATGGGCCCGGGTGAAGCCGGTGGCCGCAAACGGGGCGTTCTGCACCACGACCGGGCGCTGACCGCAAAACGCCGGGTGCGGTTGAAACTCCTCAGGAACGATGCGCTCTCGTGCATCGCCGTGCTTGGTCCTCCACGACAGAACATTCATCACGTCGTTATCGACGGCGACGCGATAGCCGACCACGCCGTGTTCACCGGGAGGAAGCCCGGTGGTAATCGAGGTGAGCGCTGCACTGGTGGTCGACGGCGCAACAGTGGTGATCGAGCGTCCGGTCAACCCGGCGAGGGTCGGGGCGAGGTGGGCTCGGGCCTGGAGCTGGTGCCAGCCGAGGCCGTCGATGACCAGGAGCACGACTGCCGACGCATCGAGCACCTCATCGCCGAAGAGCGGAGACGAACCCAGCTCCGGTTCCAGCAGGCCCGGCACGATCTGGGTGACACAGCCTTCGTTCCAGTCGGGAAGCACGGGAGAGGCGCTCATCGGAGAGGAGGCTAGCGACCGACAGCACACTGGCACGCACGTTCCGGCGTAGAGTCGGTCGTATGCGTGTCTCGACCCGTGGAGATTATGCAGCCCGGGCGCTGCTCTCGCTCGCGCTCCACAGCGAGACGTCGCCCACGTCGGTCCGTGAAATCGCCGAACGCACGGTGCTTCCGCAGCCCTACCTCGAGCAGATCCTGCTGGCCTTGAAGGGCGCCGGACTCGTGCGTTCCAAGCGCGGCGTCGGCGGCGGGTATGTCCTCGCCCGAGATCCCGAGGACATCAAGCTTTCCGAGATCATCCGAGCCGTCGACGGTCCGATCACTGCCGGCGACTTCGGCGAACCNCACACCGACGGCGCCTGCGACCACGAAGGTCAGTGCGTCCTTCTTGCGATCTGGGGGGCTGCGGGGTCNCACATGCGGACCTTCCTCGACGGCTTTTCGCTCGCCGACATCGCGGGAATGTCGCAGGGCCGGCGGCCCTGGCCTGTCACTGCCGACTGATCAGGAGAGCTGACCGAGCACGGACGAGAGATCGTCGGGCAGCGCGGCCTCGAAGGACAGCGTCTCATGGCTCACCGGGTGCCGGAACGACAGGTGCGCNGCATGCAAGAACGGGCGACCCGGATCCAGCCCTGGCCGGCCGCCGTCGTAGTCGCGATCTCCGACGACCGGATGGTTGATCGCCCGCAGATGCACCCGGATCTGATGGGTCCGCCCGGTCTCGAGTCGGCACTGGACCAACGAGCAGGCAACCGGCGTCTCGAATCGCCGCTCGACGCGATAGTGGGTGATCGCGTGGCGCCCGTTCTCGGTGACGGTCATGCGGGTCGGATGGCGAGCCGATCGCCCGATCGGAGCATCGATCGTGCCGGCGTCAGTATCGAGATGGCCCCAGGCGAGGGCAAGGTAGACACGCTCGGGTTCGTGGGCGCTCATCTGGCCGACCAACCCGACGTAGGCCTCCTCGCTGCGAGCAACGACCAGCAGGCCTGATGTTCCCCGGTCGAGTCGATGCACGATGCCCGGACGGTGGACCTCACCGATCCGCAGGAGTTCCGGATAGCGCGCAACCAGTCCGTTCACGAGCGTGCCATCGGCCTGCCCGGCGCCAGGATGCACCACAAGGCCGGCCGGTTTATCGACCACGATCACGTCGTCGTCTTCGTGGACGACGGTGAACTCGACATCGACTTGGGGCGCCGGGGTGGGATCGTTGGGAGGCGGGAGTTCGATCGTGACGACCATTCCGGCGTCAACCTTCCGGCTCGCCGTCGTGATTGGTCGGCCGTCGACAACGACCTTGCTCCCGACGATCAGTTCCTTCGCAAGCGAGCGGCTGATCCCCGCAATCGCCGACACGACGCGGTCGATCCGCTCGCCGTGGAAGGCTTCTGGAAGCGTCTCGATCAGGTGTTGGTCGTTCATGGCGGCCTCGTCGGCCCACGCCGACTCAGAGACGGTTGCCGAGTCCGCCAACCTTGTACTCGACACGCTCTGCGGCCCACGGGATCGCACGAAGGCGCTCTTGAGGGATCGACTTCCCTGATGCGACACAGATGCCGTACGTACCGGCCTTGATACGGCCGAGTGCGGCGTCGATCTGCTCGACGGCTTGGCGCGCCTGGTTGGACAGCGCAAGGTCGCGCTCACGCTCCACCGCAAGCGTGTCACCCTCGCCTGACTCTTCGTCGAACTGGACGTCGCCGGGTTCACGCCCCTCGATGAGAGCGTCGGCCTCGGCCCGATAGGTCTCCTCGGAGTGCAAGTACTTGGCCCGCTCCTCCTCGAGACGGGCCTTCATCTCGCCGATGAACTTTTTGCCGAACGGCGATTTGGCCTTCTTGACGGCCTTCTTCGCAGGGGCCTTCTTCGCCACGGGCT
>FUFK010046861.1_pt1 | contig 34839 bp, 30 predicted proteins | sample 1021851 | NCBI WGS metagenome assembly FUFK01 (sample SAMEA51879418, study PRJEB19060) | metagenome | reverse complement strand
AGTGGAGTGAGGGAAATCATGTAAGCCATTATGATATTAGTTGGCTTAGAGAAAATTGTTACACAATTAAAAATAACGAAGAATACAAATCACCTTATCAATTATGGGATGGAAGTTTAGAAAAAAATATTCATAGTATATATATAGATCACAATGAAATTATATCTTCCGAAGAGGGATTGGTTAAATGGTTAGAGCTTCTTCATTATAAAGGAATAGCAATAGTTTATAATGCTCCAGTAGAAAAAAATTCAGCGTTCCCTGTTTTAAACAGAATTAGTCACACAAGAGAGACATTTTTTAAAACACCTTTTGAAGTTATAAATATACCAAAACCTAATAACTCAGCTTATACAGCTCATGCACTTCAAAATCATATGGATTTACCATGGTTTGAAAATCCTCCTGGGTATCAATTTTTACATTGTTTAGTTAATTCAGCAAAAGGTGGTGACTCATCAGCAGTAGACGCATTCGCTGTTGCAGAATATTTAAAGAAAAACGATAAAGATACTTTTGATACNCTNACAANNATNCCTTTAAAGTTTAGAGACAAAGATTACACNCAAGAAGCTCANAGAAGCTTTTATGGCACTGCAATNAGTCTAACAAAAGATGGTGATTATAATGATGTTAGATTTAGNACTGCAACCATGGANGCNTTAGATTGTCANCCAGATCAAATGGATAAAGTTTATAAATCTCANCATAAATTTGGAAAACTTTTACACGATGANAAATTTCAAATAAAATTTAGNCTNAGACCNGGAGATATATATACATTCAATAATAGAAGAGTNCTTCANGGAAGAACTGANTTTGATCCAAATTCTGGACACAGACACCTACAAGGTTATTATATGGATAGAGATGAAATTGTGGGTAGATTAAATTATCTTAAGAAATAAAAAAAAGGGCTTTGAAAATATCAAAGCCCTTTTATCTAATTTATTTTAAAGTTATTATGGAAGCCAACTTTTCCATTTATCTGGATTATTGTCTAACCACTCATTAACAACTTCTTTTACATCTCTTTTCTTAATATCAACTTCAACTAACATTTTAGCTTGGTCAATATTTTGTAAAGACATTTTTTCAAAGAACTTCTTAGCATCAGCATGTTCTGCACTAGCAAAAGTAGCTGGGTTACCGTAGTTCATCGTGTAATCTTTAGCCCAACCAGTTGCTGGCCATGCAGCAGTTCCACAATCTTTCCAGTTATTTGCTTCAGTGAAGCTGTCACAAGTTTTGTGTTCTGGAAGTTGTACACCAACCATATCATACTCACCAAAGAACCAATGTGGTGACCATAGATAAAGTAGGAATGGCTCTTTACGCATGTAAGCAGCTTTTGCTTCTGCGATAGCAGCAGCTTCTGTTCCAAGTTCATCAGCCTGGAAGTCTATTCCTAAAAGATCAAGTCTTTTTTGGTCATGACAGTTCCAACCTGCAACCGGACATCCAATAAGTCTACCTTTCTTACCACTTTCAATTGTTGCAAATTTTGCTTTGTGTTTATTTAAGTCTTTCCAAGTTTTAATACCTAGTTCTTCAGCAGCATATCTTGGTATCCAGTAGTCTGACATACCGATTATTCCTGCTGTTCCAAGTAAGTCTACACTTCCATCACCATTGTATGTTCCAACGACTTTACCTTCGTATATTAAGTCCTCTTTTAACATAACAGTGTCAGCTTCAGCGTAACTTGGCCAACTTTCGCAAGCGAAGTCTAACTCACCTGCAGCGATTGCTTCCCATAAACCAGTTCCTGAAGGAAATACAGTTTGTTTAATTTTGTATCCCATTTCTCTTTCAAGAATTGCTACGGCAACTTCGCANGTAATTATCCCACCAGTCCAATCTGCTATAGCTGCATGAAGTCTTTTGGCTGCATTGGCTTGACCAAAGCTTCCAATTAACAGAGCTACAGAAAGAATTAGTGCTGATATCTTTTTTGATAACTTCATTTATTTCCTCTCTTTTTAATTAATTAAAAACACATTTTAGATCAAAATGTATTGGTATGTAAACCACGCAAATAGTACTATTTGTCTTAGCTTATTAAGCCTAAAGCTTCTCTTTGTTTCTTAGTCCACGCAAGTGTAATTCTATCAATAATAATAGCCAGTAATACTATTCCGATACCAGCTGCTAATCCTCTTCCAGTATCTGATCTCGCAAGACCATTAAATACTTCTAAACCTAAACCCTTACCACCAATAAGTGGTGTAACTATTTGCATTGCAAAAGCCATAATTACAGTCTGATTAAATCCAATAACTAAACTTGGAATAGCTAACGGGAACTTAACTTTATTTAATGTTTGAATAAGTGTTCCACCAAATGATCTCGATACTTCAGAGTAAGTNCCAGAAACCTGTGTTAAACCTAGNGATGTTAATCGAATTATTGGNGGAATTGAATATATTACAGTTGCAAGAACAGCTGACACTGTTCCACCACCAAAAAACATTAGAACAGGAATTAAATAACAGAAATAAGGAAGTGTTTGCATTGCATCCAACACTACGTTCTGAATATTTCTAAATCTTTCATTGTAAGATGCAATTATTCCAAGAGGAACTCCTATAACAAAACACAGCACTACAGACACAAGTACTGAGGATAAAGTTATCATTGATTGTGTCCATATTCCACATGCACCAATGAATAGAAGAAGTACTGCAGTAATTATTGCAAATCTTATTCCAACAGTTACATAACCTAAAGCCGAAAATACTGCTAATGTATACCACCAAGGTATTTGAGTTAGAAAAACATCTAAAGGTCTTAACAAATTTAAATAAACAAAAGCTCTTAAACCTTTTGCAAAAGAAATAAATCCTGGATTTACAGTCANGCTTTCNACTGCATTNGTAATTGGTTGTCTTATTGATAATTTCCATTCTTTTGGAAATGTTCCTATTTCTAAAAAGTAATGATCTATAAATGCAATTAGAAATAAAACTAAAAAATAAGGAATAACATAATATCTTTTGCTAATAAATTCACCGATGTTTTCAGCTGTAGATTTATTAAAAATTGAAACTAANACTCTAAATACTNTTGCTATAGCAGATGTAACTGTTTGACATATGATTTTTAANATNTTATTTCCAAAACTTAANGGCATTTCTAAAATTTTTGCGATTTGATATTTTTCCCAACTTTGNGGAAGTAAATAAAATCTTTGAACATCTGAAGGAAGTCTTTCTNNATCTTTNCTAAACGCTAAACTAAATCTATCAAACATTATCGCCATAAATAAAATACATAGCCCACCTTCCATTGCCCANCCAACATCCAATCTTCTTATTGCTTGCCAAACTTGNCCACCAATACCTTCGGCACCTATAAAACATGCAAGAACNACTAATGCCAATGCCATCATTATTACTTGGTTAATACCCATCATTATACTTGGTAAAGATAATGGAATTTTAATTTTAAATAACANNTGAAGTTTACTTGAACCAAANGAAGTTGCAGACTCAATAGTTTGAGCTGGCACTTGTCTTATACCAGTGTTTGTCAATCTTATTATTGGAGGCATTGCATATATCATTGTAGCTAATATTGCTGGNGCACCTCCTATCCCAAAAAAAAATAATGCTGGGAACAAATATACAAATGCTGGCATTACTTGCATAGTATCTAATACTGGCTTCATGAAATTTTCAAATCTATTACTTTGTGAACACAAGACNCCCAGTATAAATCCAAAAAATACACATAATAAAACTGACAGACCCATCAATGCAACTGTTTGTAAGGATGGTTCCCACATTCCNGTTGCTCCCCAAAAATAAACTACAAAAGAAGANTAAATTCCCAATCGCAAGCCACCTGCAATNATGCAAGGTATTACAATTATTGCAGCTATCAAAATCCAAGGAGACTCAAGCAAAAAGTCTTCTAAAAAATAATAAGTTTCTTTTATATAGCTTGCTATAATTTTAGTGACCCATCTGTAATTTTTTTTTAAATAATCTTCTCCATCGTTCACCCAAGCTGTAAATGTAAATTTATCAGTGACTTCTTTAGGAAATTTTGAAGGCCCTTCACTTTGAGTAGATAGCCAGAGTGCTACCAAAAAAACAACTCCAATAATTACATAAGTTATTATGTTTTTTGATTGATTTGATTTATCTATTAAATCAGTTCTAGTAGCCATGTTCGCAAGTTAAAATAAATAATTTTACATTTAAAGTAAAATATTGTCTATTTTTGGGGTAATATTATTTATTAAAAATGGCTGTAGAACAAAAAATCACTTGTACAAATATATGGAAGTTATTTGGACCAGACGAAAAAAGAATTATTAAAAACCTTGATAAAAATTTAAGTATTAAGGAAGTTCAAGAAAAGACAGGACATGTTGTTGCTGTAAAAGATGTCAGTTTCTCAATTCAAAAAGGTGAAACATTTGTAGTAATGGGATTATCTGGTAGTGGAAAATCAACACTAGTGAGATGTATTTCGAGATTGATTGAACCAACAGCTGGCATAGTGAAAATGGATGATGTTGAAGTTACAAAAATGAGTGCAAGTGAATTATTAGAATTAAGAAGAAATAAAATGAGCATGGTTTTCCAACATTTTGGTTTATTTCCTCATAGAACAGTCCTAGAAAATATTGGTTATGGATTAGAAGTAAGGGGAACAAAAAAAGATATAAGAACAGAAAAGTCAATGGAAGTTTTAAAAATGGTTGGCTTAGATGGTTGGCATAATAATTATCCAAGAGAATTATCTGGAGGTATGCAGCAAAGGGTAGGACTTGCAAGAGCACTAGCTGTGGATCCTGAAATATTAATTTTTGATGAACCTTTTTCAGCATTGGATCCTTTGATTAGAAGAGAGATGCAAGATGAGCTTTTAAAGATCCAAGAAAAGCTTCAAAAAACTATGGTATTTATAACTCACGACTTTTTAGAGGCAATTAAAATGGGAGACCACATTGCAATCATGAAAGATGGAGAAGTTTCTCAAGTGGGTACACCTGAAGAAATTGTATCTAATCCGAAAGATCAATATGTTAAAGANTTTTGTGAAGATGTTCCTAAATATAAAGTATTAAGTGCAGGCAAAGTNATGAGAACTGAGTGCTGCAATGAAACAAAAAATTTATTTGAGAATGGAAAAGATAATATTTTAGATAATTCTAAAATTGAAAATTTGATAGATAGGCTAATTGATAATGATAAAACTTATCCAGTAGTTTGTAATGAAAGTGGAAAGCTATTAGGTGAAATAGACAGAGTAATAGTCATGAAATCTATGAGATCAAATCAATAAATTTGCTTATTACCTTCTATTGATTTCTTTTTAATATTATCTCTCCATATAATAATCATACCAGCAAAAATAATTACTATTACTCCAGGAAATAGTTGGCTCCATGGAGCTTCATTAAAGAAAATCCAACCAAGAATAAAAGATGACGGTATCCCAAGATACTCAAATGAAGCTATTTTACTTGCTGAAATTAAACGGTAAGAATAAATAAACAATATTGCTGCTGTACCACCCAAAACTCCAGTCATTGTCATCAAAATAAAATCTTTAAAATTTTTAATTTCAACATGTCCTGTAGTTACAAAAAATAAAAGTAAACCACCAATGACATTAAATATTAATGTGTATAACTGAATTTTTGCAGTTGAATGATTGCCTTGAATGAATTTTAAAATTATGACAGTGAAAGCCCATGCTATAGCGGTTAGAATTGGAAAAATTGAGTACAAACTAAAAATTTCACTTGTTGGTTTCATTATCATAACTACACCAACAAAACCAATTATAACTGCTGACCATCTGTAAATACCAATTTTTTCACTCAATAAAATTATTGATAGTATTACTATGAAGAAAGGTGACGAAAAGGTTAGCGTCATTGCTGTTGCAAATTCCAGATTTACTACTGAGATAAAAATGAATACATTCATAGAAAGAAAACATATTCCTCTCAAGCAACTCAATATCAAAAACTTATTTCCTAAGTTTTTGAATATTGTTGAAAATTCATTTGTGAATAAGATCAATAATAACAAAGGTATAATTGCTGCTACATTTCTAAATAAAGTTAATTGAATTATTGAGTATTCATCACCTAAAAATTTAATAATAACCATGTAAAGATCTATACATAAAATTGCTAAGAGCATTGTAGCAATTGCTAAATATGTTTTTTTTAGATCTGTTTTTTCAGATGAAATTTTCATTTAATAATATTGAAATTAGTATAAGTTTTTAAAATATTATGCAAAATTTTAAGCTTAATGAAGAATTTTTATTAAATAATCAGGATTGGACATTCCCAACTTTTACAGCTTATGGACCTGGAAGATTTAAAGAAATTGGAAAGTTTTGTAAAAATTTTAAAATAAATAATGCATTAATCGTTACTGATAGTGGTAGTGTAAATTTACCATTTATAAGTGATTTACAAAATTTACTTAATGACTCAAAAATCAAATCAGATATTTATTCAAATATATCGCCAAATCCTAGAGATGATGAAATAGATTCTGGATGTAAAAAATTTCGTGAAGGCAATCATGATGCAATAATTGCAATAGGCGGTGGAAGTGCAATGGATGGAGGAAAAGCAATTTCTCTTACAGTTGATAGCGGTGTGCCTTTATGGGATTTTGAATTTGAAAAAGAGCCACCAAAACTAACTATGGAAAATCCTTTTCCAAAAATAATTACTATTCCAACTACAGCAGGAACAGGTGCTGAAACAGAAGTTACTGCCATGGTCACTCATCTTGAAAAAGGAATGAAATTTTGTTTATGGCATCCAGATGCCCGACCATGTTTAGCTTTAGTAGATCCAGAGCTAACTTTAAAATTACCGGCTAATCTTACTGCTTGGACCGGTATAGATGCAATGATACATGCAATTGAAGGTTATAGTGTTCCTATGTTTCATCCACTTTGTGATGGTTCTGCATTAGAAAGTTTAAATTTAATTTCAAAATCACTTTATGCAGCTGTCGAAGAACCTGATAATCTTTTAGCGAGAGGAGGAATGATTATAGGATCTTATTTGGGTGGAATAGCTTTCTTAAAAGGCCTAGGTTTAGTTCATGCAATTTCGCACATGGTTGGTGCTGAATATAATACTCATCATGGATTGACTAATGCAATTATACTTCCTGCAGTCATGAAATATAATTTACCTGGATTAGAAGAAAAAGTAAAAAGAATGTCAGAGGCCATGCAATTTGAAAACCATTCAATTGAAAGTTTTCAAGACAACTTAAATATAATTCTAGATAGATTAAAAATCCCTAAAGGATTAAATGAATTAGGAGTGCCAGAAGATTGCCAAGAGAGAATAGCAAAGAAATCAATGTTAGACCAAGCTTATGGACAAAATCCTAAAAAGGCATCATTAGATGAGGTCAAGACTTTAGTTTTAGAGAGTATTAGACAAGCAAGATAGGTTTAATTAAGTGCTTGAGAATTTTTCTGTCCATCAAATAATTTCAAAAATAAAAAAAAGAGAAATTAAAATAGTAGAGGTACTAAATTTCTATTTAGATAGAATAAAAAAATTCAATCCAAAATTAAATGCTATTATTTCACATATAGATGAAACAAAAATTACTGAAGAAGCAAAATTAAAAGATGAAAATTTTAATAGTGATAATGACAAAGATGATATTTATGGACTTCCAATTGCTGTTAAAGAATTATTTGATATTAAAAATGAGGTAACATGCTATGGNTATAAAGAGTTATTAAAAAATATACCAAAANAGGACTCTTTATTAGTAGATAATTATAGAAAAAACACAATTTTAATTGGTAAAACAAATCTCTCTGAATTTGCTGTTGGTTGTCATACTACTAACAGAGTTTATGGAGCAACTTCAAATGTTTATGATCATAGTAAGTCAGCGGGAGGGTCTTCTGGTGGTGCAGCAGCAGCTGTTGCAGCAAATTTAATTCCTTTTGCAGATGGCACAGATATGATGGGATCTTGTAGAAACCCAGCAGCATTTGCAAATATTTATGGATTAAGACCAACACCTGGTGCGATTGCAGAAGATAGATTTGAAATTAAAAATTTAAAAGATTTTCCTTTAATATCTACAACTGGATGTTTTGCTAGGACTCCCAATGACATGGAATTTTTATTTAACTATATAAAAGGGAAGAATGTAAAGGATAAATTATCTTTCGATCTTGAAGATATAAATATTAAAAAACTTTCAGATTTAAAAATTGGATGGTGCATTGATCTAAACGAACAATATAAGTATGAAGATGGAATCATCGACTTATGTGAAAATATTTTAAAAAAATTACAATCAAATAATTTAAATATTGAAGATTTAAAAACTGAAATTAATTCAGAAGAATTGTGGTATTCTTGGACAATATTAAGAGCCAAATTTTTGTATGAAAACTTTTTGTTATATAATTTAAAAAATTTAAATGAATTACCTTCTCAAGCATATTGGGAATATGAAAAAGGGAAAAGCATCAAAACAAACGATGTTTTAAAAGCAATAGAAATAAGAAATAAATATATGGATAAAATACAAAACCTATTTAAACATTATGATTTTTTAGCATTACCTTCGGCTCAACTATTTCCTTTTGAAAAGAACCTAAACAATCCAGAATTTATCAATGATAATAAAATTGACACTTATCATAGATATATGGAAGTCTATACATTATCAAGTTTGCTTGGTTTGCCAACTATATCTATTCCAGTTGGTTTTAATAATAAAGGGCTACCAATGGGAATGCAGATTATAGCAAATGTTAAAGAAGATAATAAACTAATTAACTTTGCCAAATCTTATGAAGAAATTTTTAACTTTTCAAAATTTAAACCAGAATTAACGGAATAATAATGACCAGACACCCTCATCATTTTAAAATTTCATTTGCATTAGCTATTGCTGCTGGTTCATGGGGAATTTATTGGTTACCTCAAAGAATACTAGAAGATGGAGGTTTGACTGGTGGCTGGGGAACAATATCCCAAATGGNGGTTGGAATATTAATATTATCACCAGTCGCAATTTGGAGAGTTATAAAAGGAAAGTCTATTGGATTGGAATTTCCTCTGACTGGTTTTTTTGTTGGAAGTGGATTTGTTTGTTATGCTCTTAGCTTTCTTCTTACTGATGTAGTTAAAGCATTAATCATGTTTTACATGATACCTGTTTGGACAACAATATTTGAAATTATATTTTTAAAAAAGAAATTTGGTTGGAAGAGGGTAATCACATTAGGTTTGGCACTAGGAGGTTTATGGATTGTATTCAGTCAAGAAAATATAATCCCATTACCTCAAAATGCAGGGGATTGGTTGGCTCTTGCTGGAGGTGCACTATTTGGTGCTGGTTTAATTAGAATGGAAATAATTAAAACAGATGGAGTCTTTCCAATTATATTCACATTCTTTTTTTATGGAGGTTTAGCCAGTATACCTATTGGGTTATTCTTAGTAGATTATTTAGGACCAGTTCCATCAGTGGAGGTTATCATGTCAATGTCCACTTTTTTATTACTTATCTCGATATTTTATTTTATTCCTACAGGAGTAATAATCTTTTGGGCTCCAAGCAAACTAGGAGCCGGCTTATCATCTATTTTATTTTTAGCTGAAATAATTGTTGGTGTTGTTAGTGCTAGTATTTTAACAAATGAACCTTTTGGTTGGAGAGAAACAATAGGTAGTATTCTAATAATTCTTGGTGGTGTAATTGAAGTTGTATATGTTCCAAAGTCAGAGAAGAAATTAGCATAATGGATATTAATGAATTATTGAAATCAAAAAAAAAAGTCTTCTTAGATGGTGGAACAGGCTCAGAAATTCAGAGACTTGGTGGAACTATGGGACCAGCTTTTTCTGGTTTAGCAAATGTTTTCTCACCAGAAATAGTAATCAAAGTACACGAAAGTCATATAAACGCCGGATGTGATATGATAACAACCAATACTTTTGGAACTGCAAGGCATTGTCTTGAGCCTTCAAATTTAGGAGATCAGACTATAAAAATTAACATTGATACAGTTAAGTTAGCAAGACAAGCAGTCAAAAATTCTGGAAAAAAAATTAAAATTGCTGGAAGCATGTCAACATATTTAGCTTTGGCTGAAAATGAATTTAGACCTGACACAAAATTTGTACCATCATTTGCAAAAGAAGAAAAAAATTATAAAGAACAAGCGAAGGTATTAAAAGAAGAGGGAGTCGAAGTGCTTATTCTTGAAATGCTTTTAGATATTGACCATGCTAAAATTTTGCTTAATGCAGCTTTGGAAACAGGTTTACCTGTCTGGGTTGGATTAAGTTGCTGCATAAGTAAGTTTGATGAAACCGTAGTAGGTAGAAATTTTAGAGCTGAAAAAGAGAGATCTATTATATATGACCCTTTAAAATATCCTGANGNGCCAAAATTCCTTCCTGAAGATAAAATTATAAATTTCGCTGAAATAATTAATTCACTCAAATCTATCGGTGGAGATGTTTATGGCATTATGCATAGTTGGTTTATTGATACAAANGAGGGAATGAAAGTTTTAAAATCAAATTGGAATGGGCCAATTATGTTCTATCCAGAAATTCATAAATTTGACACGAGTACTATGCAAGCATTAATAACTGAAAATGAAATTGAATTTGTTGATAAGTGTTCTGAGTTAATAGACGATCAGGTAAAAATTATTGGGGGTTGTTGTGGCGTCACAGATAAACATTTAAAATCCTTGATAACAANATTTTCTTAAATTAGTAATCTTTACTAATTATTTGGTCTATCATATTTACCATATCTTTTTTATATTTTTCATTTGTTGCAGATTTAGTCTCTAAGACAGAAAAAAANGCAGCAACAACTTTTGTTTTCAAATTTATTCCTAAAAATTGGCCCCCATACCCAGAGTGACCAATCCAGTTACCGCATTTCATTAATGAATTAACATAACAGACAAATTTATCTTTAGATAATTGAATGTATTTGGGTCCCTCACTATTAATAGTTTTACTCAAAAAAGTTTTAGAACCAATATTTTTTCCATTTATACCTTTTCCAAACCTAGAAAAAAGTAAACCCATTCTTAAAAAATCTCTTGTAATTAAACTTCCGCCTCCAGACATCCACGGTGTTCCAAATCTATCTGTTCCTATATACAATCCTTCTTCAAATCCTGTTGCTTCAACTGTTTCCAACAGCCATTGTCTTAAACTTTTTTTACTTACTTTTTCTACAATTAGTCCAATAACATCGGTATTAGCTGATTTATAATGCGCCAGATCGGTATAATTTTTTAAATCTCTGCTTTTTAAAGATTTAATTGAATTTAAATATTGTTCCTGGCTTTGAATGTTTTTGCCTTTAATCGGCAGTCTCCATCCTCCCACAGGCTCATGTAAAAATGAAGACGAATAAGCTTTTGTATAATCTTCGCTATATAGATTTACAATGTTCATGTCTAAAACGTCTTTTACTTTTGCATTTGCATAACCACTGCCAATTTTTGGCAAGTAAAATGAAATTTTCTTATTTAAGTTAATTAGTTTTCTGTCTATCAGCTCTCCCACAAATAAATGTATAAACATTTTTGTAATTGACATAATTGTTTGAGGCTGATTTGTAGAAAAGTCCTTTGCGTACTGCTCGAATAAAATATCCTGATCTTTACCAACTATTAAAGAGCAAAAAGCTTTATTTTTAGTTACCTTTTTTACAGAAGATAATTTACCAATTCTCTTATTAATTTTTTTTTTTAATTTTAAAACAAAATCTGATCTAAGGTATATTCCATATCTATTAATTTTATATAAATTTCTAAAACCCAACCTCCTTTTATTTGGGAGATTCCATTGAGCTTTATTATCTTTTCTTGTAACTAATTCTGGATTTTTTTCTGAAATAATTTTTTTCAAATTAGTACTTTTTATCCAAACTTAAGAGATTTATTTTTCTCGTACTTTTGATGATAGCCNTCTGCTTTACAATAGTTTTTTTCTNTGGAAATTTTTGTAGTAACTTTTCCATCTAATTTCTCATTCATTTCTTTTAAAATTTTCTCTGCTGTATTTTTTTCATTATCATTATTATAAAATATCTCAGAGCGATATTGAATTCCTACATAAGTTCCTTGTCTATTCTTTTGAGTTGAGTCATGGAGTTTAAAAAATAATCTGACCATGTCTTCATAGCTTAAAATATTTTCATCATATTGAACTTTGACTACTTCTATGTGACCTGTATCCCCACCACAAACTGCTTTGTAAGTAACATTAGGATCATCACCTCCGCAATAACCACATTCGGTAGATAATATTCCTTTTATACCATCGTATTTAGTTTCGTCCCAAAAACAACCAATACCACCAATAAAAGTTTTCATAATTTTACAATATATTATTACTTCAAAATTGAAACAGCTTTTATCTCTTCAACTCCTATACCACAACAACCACCAACAATTTTTACACCTTTGCTAAACCATTTTTTTGCAACTTCCAAATAATCATTGGGTGAAAAATCATCCACAAACTTCCAATTTGGTTTTTCGTAATAGCCTTTGTTAGGGTATGCACCAATAACTCCATTATAATTTTTTAATGCAGTATCTAAAGCTGCACTCGTTGTTTTAATATCTGAGTGAGCAATTAAAATTGGCCCCTTATGTAATTTACTAAAATTTTTCAACGATACTTCTAAATCCTCGTAAATTTCAGTTTTATTCTTCACATCATCATAACCAAGTGTAATATTTTTTGTATTCTGATCTATTACACAAGAAATAGAAAGCCAAACAGGTAACTTTATATTTGAAGAACACTCAAGCATAGTCTCCACGATTTCTGCTTGAGATGTCATTGCTTCTAAAATTATTAAATCAACACCCTCATTTGATAAAATTTTAATATGTTCATTAAAACATGGCTTCATGTTCTTTGTTCCAAGTTTAAGAAAACTTCCATAACTCGAAACACTTCCTGCTAAACAGATGTTCTTTTTTGAATTATTAATTGCTTGTTTTGCAATTTGAACTGCTTGTTTATTAAATAATTCAATTGAGTCTTCATATCCGTGTTTTCTAAGAGAAATTGGAGTTGTAGCATAAGTATTTGTTGTAATAACATCAGCACCTGCATCAATATAATTTTCATGNACTTCTTTTAGAAATTCTGGGNTATCTACCGAACATTTTCCACACCAGAGGTTTTGATCCATTTTAGCTCCTTTTTTTTCAAGCTCAGCACCTATACCTCCATCAAGTAAAATAATTTTTCCTTCATTGATTTTTTCTTNAATTAAATTGTAAGACATNAATTGTTTGTGAAAGCACAAATTTTATTATTATCAAGATCTCGAATATAAGAATAGTAAACTCCAGAACCTTCTGGTCTTTCACCTCCAGCTCCTTCACTTTTTCCACCTGCCTTAAGTCCAATCTCATGAAACTTATCAACTATATCTCTAGATGATGTAATAAATGAAACTTGCGTTCCATTTCCATTAGTTGCCTCTTTCATATTGACAGGTTTGGTCACATAAAACTCTATAGTTCCATCGCCATTTTTTTCTGTGTAACCAGCNCAAACTTCATCTTTATAATTTCTTTCTAGATTTAAAACTTTTAAGACTTCATCATAAAAAATTATTGCTTTTTCTAAGTTATTGGTTCCTACCATTACATAACCAAGCATTTTAATTTTTCCATTCAGTAATAGTTTTTACCTCTAGATATTCATGCAATCCCCAGGTTCCACCTTCACGTCCATTTCCAGATTGTCTATACCCACCAAAAGGAGTCCCAGAGTCAGCTGCTTTATGATTTACATACACAATTCCGGACCTTAATTTTTTTGAGACTCTTTTTGCCTTTTCATTATCCTCTGTTTGTAAATAGTTTCCTAATCCATATTCTGTATCATTTGTAATTTGGATAGCTTCCTCTTCATTTTCAAAAGGAATAATCGACAATACTGGTCCAAATATTTCCTCTTTAGCAATTCTCATATTATTATTAACATCAGTGAATACTGTTGGTTTAATAAAATAACCTTTCTTTAGATCTTCAGGTTTGTCAGGACCACCTGCTACTAAAGTAGCACCTTCTTCAATTCCACTATTTATTAAACTTTGAATTTTATCAAATTGAGTTTTTGAAATTACAGGCCCAATATGGTCACCAGCTTTTGAAGCAAGATCAACTTTAATTTTATTTGCTTCATCTGCAGCTTCTTCAACAGCTCTTTTATAAATTGATTTTTCAACAAGCATTCTAGTTGGGGCATCACAGGATTGACCTGAATTACTCATTACGTTTCTAATACCATCTCTGACTGCATCAGGATATGCATCAGCAAAAACAATATTTCCACCTTTACCACCAAGTTCAAGACAAACTCTTTTTATAGTTTCAGCAGCATTCTTTGTAATTAATTTTCCAGCTCTAGTAGATCCTGTAAATGAGACCATATCAACATCAGGATGTCCTGACAGGTCAGTTCCAACACCAGGCCCATCACCATTTACCAAATTAAATACTCCAGCTGGAAATCCAGCCTCATCTATCATCTCTGCAAATAGCATTCCTGACAATGGTGCAATTTCAGATGGTTTAAGTACCATTGTACACCCAGTAGCAAAAGCTGGAATTACTTTTAAAGCAATTTGATTTATAGGCCAATTCCAAGGTGTAATTAATCCGCAAACTCCAATTGGCTCATATACAATATGATTAGTAGATCCTTTATCAAAACCTGGTTCGAATTCGAATTCTTTTAATCTTTTTATAAAGTCTTCGATATGACCTGCGCCAGAAGATGTTTGATTAGCTGAACACCAATCTTTAGGACAACCAAGCTCTGTAGTAATAGCATCAGTCATATCATCCCATCTAGAATTATAAATTTTTAATAATTTTTCTAATAAATTTAACCTTTCTTCTTTTGAAGTTTCTTTCCAAGTCTCAAATGCAGATTTTGCTGCTTTGACTGCAGCATTTGTATCATCAGAACTTCCAAGACTTATAATTGCACAAACTTCTTCTGTTGATGGATTAATAACTTCACATTCATTCTTGTTTACTGGCTCAACCCATTTGCCATTGATATAAAATTTTTTTTTATCGAGCATTTATATTTCAAAATTAATTTTTCTTATTATACGTTTATTTACTATAACCATTCAAGAAATTAGATACAGTTTTTAAATTTTAATGATTAATCAATATGTGGTGGTATATTGTATTTATGAAATCACAAAAAATAGAACCAAAGTTTGAAAATAACCAAAATCCACGTATTGGACTTATCGCTTTAGCAACCGATCTAGTGATTGAAAAAGATTTTATAAGTGTAATTAAAGATAAAAAAATAGATTTTTTTGTAAATAGAATAGAATGTTATAATCCCTTAACCAAAGAGAATTTGATCAAAATGTCAGAGAATATTACTCAAGTAACAAGAGATATCTTGCCAGAGCAAAAATTAGACTGTGTTGTATATGCTTGTACATCAGGAACTATTGCAGCAGGGTACGATAATATTAAAAATAAAATACAAGCAGCAAAACCTGAGGCAAAACTTTCAACACCAAGTACAGCAGCTTTGAAAGCATTGAAAAAATTAAATATTAAAAAACTTTCTATATTCACACCTTATAGTAAAAAAGTTAACGATGATGTTGTTGATTATTTTAAATCATCTGGTTTTGAAATCACCTCAAATTCATACTTTGATATTCATTCTGACATGGAGATTGGTAAAGTAGATCAAAATTATCTGTTTGATGTGCTAATAAATTTAGATGTAAGTGAGGCAGATGCTTTATTTGTATCTTGCACCGCTTTACCAGTTCTTCCTCTAATACAAAAATTAGAAGATAAACTTGGAATACCAGTTCTTTCAAGCAATCAGGCTTTAATCTGGGAATCTTTAGAAAACATAGGTGAAAATAAATCTGTAAAAGGATTTGGAAGACTGTTTGATTAATTTATGTCCTTTTCAAAAGAAGAATACAAACAAAGACTATTAAAAGTTCAATCTCTGATGAGAGAGAAAAAAATTGATTTAATCATTTCTCACGACACAAATAATATGAATTATCTTACAGGCTACGATGCTTGGTCTTTTTATTATGCACAATGTGTATTAGTGCACGTTGATTCAAAAGAGCCAATTTGCTTTGTTAGAGATCAGGATGCAGGTGGGGCGTACATAAAGACCTATTTAAATAAAGACAATATTATTGTTTATGATGAGAGTTATATTCATACTTGGCCAAAACATCCCTATGATTACTTGACCAAAGTAATTAAAGAAAAAAAATGGGATAAACTGTCTATTGGAGTTGAAATGGATGCTCATTATTTTACAGCTTTTTGTTATGAAAAGATTAAACAGGGGTTACCAAATGCAAACATTATAGATTCTGATCGACTAGTTAATTGGGCTAGATTAATTAAATCTAATGCAGAGATAAATTATATGAAGTCTGCTGCTTTAATTTCTCAAAAAGGAATGCAAACTGCAATGGAAGTAATTAAACCTGGTACAAGACAATGCGATGCTGTTGGAGAAATTCAAAAGTCTTTATTTTATGGTACAGAAGAATTTGGAGGTGAATATTCTAGTATCGCAACGCTTCTTCCAACTGGAAAAGGTACATCTGCTTCACATTTAACAGCAACCCAAGATAAATTTATTGAAGGTGAAGCAACTATAATTGAACTTTCAGGTGTTTATAAAAGATATCACGCACCTATGGCTCGAACAATTTTATTAGGTAAACCTGATCAATTAAAAATAGATACAATGAATAAAACTATAGAAGCTTTACAAGCTGGAATTAATGCTACAAAACCCGGAAACACAGCAAATGATGTTGCCCAAGCCTTTTGGAAAATTTTAGATAAATATGGTATCGAGAAGAAATCAAGAACGGGTTACTCAATAGGTATTGGATATCCACCAGATTGGGGAGAGCATACTTTAAATATTTATAAAGGCGATATGACAGTACTTGAACCAAATGTTTGTTTTCATATGATTGCAGTAATGCAGTTTGGTGATTGGGGAGTAGAAGCATCTGAAGCAATCCGAGTTACCGACAAAGGTTGTGAATTATTCTGTAAATTTCCAAAAGAGCTACATATTAAGAACTATTAGCTATTGATAATTAACTTCTTAAATGTTTTAAACACTAGATGTCTAAAAATACAGAATTCGTTAAGTTCGATAAAGTTGACAAAAGTTACGATGGTAAAGTCTTAGTAGTAAAAGATTTAAATCTTAATATCTCAGAGGGCGAGTTCATTACTATGCTTGGTCCATCTGGTTCAGGAAAAACAACTTGTCTGATGATGTTGGCTGGATTTGAAACACCAACCAATGGTGAAATCTATTTAGATTCTAATCCTATTTCAAATATTCCACCNCACAAAAGAGGAATTGGAATGGTTTTTCAAAATTATGCATTGTTTCCTCATATGACAGTTTATGAAAATTTAGCATTTCCTTTAAGAGTTAGAAAAGTTCAAAAAGATGAGATTGATAAAAAAGTAGATAAAGCTTTATCAATGGTTTCTTTATCAGGATTTGAAAGTAGAATGCCAGCGCAATTATCTGGTGGTCAGCAACAAAGGGTAGCTGTTGCAAGAGCTCTAGTATTTGATCCAGCAGTAGTTCTAATGGATGAACCTCTTGGAGCTTTAGATAAAAACTTAAGAGAAAGTATGCAATACGAAATTAAACATATTCATGAAAATATTGGTGTTACTGTAGTTTACGTTACACACGATCAAGGAGAAGCATTAACAATGTCAAATAGGATCGCAGTTTTTAATGATGGTAAAGTTCAACAATTATCAAGTCCTGATAAATTGTACGAAGAACCAGTTAATTCTTTCGTTGCAGAGTTTATAGGTGAAAATAATACATTTGGAGGAGAAGTAACTGACATTTCAAAAGATGTTTGTAAAGTTAAACTACAAAATGGAGAAATTTTAGCTAATCCAGTTTCAGTAACTTCCAAAGGTGATAAAACAACAGTTTCAATAAGACCTGAGAGGGCATTGATAAATCCAAAAGATAAAATGGATAATAATCAAACGGGAAAAATCGAAGAAGTTATTTACCATGGNGATCACACTAGAGTAAGATTAGATCTTTTAGGTAATAAAGAATTTATTTTAAAAGTTCCAAATAGCTCAAACGAGTTAGATTTAAAATTAGGTAATGAGATTAAAGTAGGATGGAACAGTCAAGACGCAAGAGCTCTAGATCCTAAATAATTTCTTAAATATCCCAGTATTCCTATAACAAAATGGCCTGTTGACTCTGAATATCGTTTTTGTTGTACTTCGCTTATATAAATTAATTTATATTAAACGTTTAAACGGAGGATAAATGAAAAAATTAAGTAAATTATTACTTGCTCTTTCTTTTGCTCTTTCAATAACTTCATCTGCATTTGCGGTTACAGTAGCATCTTGGGGTGGAGCTTATACAGAGTCTCAAAAGCTAGGGTATGGTGATCCAACTGCAAAAGCTCTTGGTGTTGATATCAACTGGGTAGACTATTCAGGTGGATTATCTGAGATTAAAGCTCAAAAAGAAGCAGGTGCAATTACTTGGGATATTATCGATGTATTCGCATTTGATACTATCAACGGATGTGACGAAGGAATTTTNGTTGAATTCGATTTTGACAAAGACTTCCCTGCAGCTCCAGATGGAACTCCNGCAAGTGAAGATTTCTTTGCTCCAATGCCNAGTAAATGTGCTGTAGGAAACATTTTATATTCNTGGAACTANGCNTACNACGTAATANANNGTTTGANGGNANAGCTCCANNNACTATNAANGANTTNTTNAACACTAAAAAATTTCCAGGAAAAAGAGCNATTTANAAATCTGCTCTNACAAACCTAGAAATNGCNTTAGCNGGTGACGGTGTTTACATGGGTAAAGGTGGATCTGAGATCTACAAATTACTAGAAACTGAAGCTGGTGTTAACAGAGCAATGAATAAAATCAAAGAGCTTTGCACAGATCCAAATGGTGGATGTGTATTCTGGTCAGCTGGTGCTCAACCACCAGAATTATTAGTATCTGGTGAAGTTGTAATGGCAACTGGTTGGAATGGAAGATTTTTCAATGCTGAAATCGGTGAAGGTGCTCCAATTACGCAAGTATGGGATGGACAAGGTCTTGACTATGAATATTTCGCACTTGTTAAAGGTGGACCAGATGAAGCAAATGCTAAAAAAGCTTTAGCAATGATGACTAACACTGAAATGTTAGCTGGAAGTGCTAAATATATTGCATATGCTCCATACAGATTATCATCTTTAGAAATTATCAAAGCAAATGAGCCTTGGTACAAAGATGGTAAAACTGAAATGATGCCACAAATGCCAACTGCTCCTGCAAACACTAAAAAATACTTTTTAGTTGATCCATTTTTCTGGGCTGATAACGGTACAGAACTTGGTGAGAAGTGGGAAGCTATGAAAGCTGGTCTATAAAAGAGTATAAAAGACTAGAATAATATAATATATATAGGGCGACTTTTTTAAGTCGCCCTTTTTATTTATGAGCAGCGAAACAAAACAAATACTTACAACTGACGGAATTCCNTTAGAGATAAGCTTAAAAAAAGCTGAAAGAAAAAACAAAATTAAAGCATTTTTACTTGTTGCNCCATTATTACTTTTTTTGATTATCACTTATATTTTTCCAATCGGAGAAATGTTTACAAGAAGTATTGATGATAAAATGATTACAAACATGCTTCCAAAAACATTTAAGTCTATGGAAACATGGGACGGTAAAGAGCTTCCATCCGAAGAAGTATTTGCTTCTTTTTTATCTGATTTTAAAATTCTTGTAGAAAAAAAAGAACATGGAAAATTAGCTCAAAGACTTAATAAAGAAAAAAATGGGTTCAACACCATTACAAAAAAATTATTCAGACAAGTAAAAAGAAATAAAATTGACGAGACACAAAGTATTAAAGAACAAATAATGAAAGTTCATAAGAGATGGAGAAATGTAGAATATTGGCAAGCAATTAAAAGAACTGCACCTCCTTATACTTCAGCTAAATATTTAAAAGCTATGGATATGTATTTNAATGANGATAACAAAATTACTCAAGTTAGTGAGGATAGAAGAATACATAGAATTTTATGGTTGAGAACTGTAGAGGTTGCTTTCTTTGTTACTGTATTCTGTTTTTTAATGGGTTACCCNATAGCCCATNTACTNGCAACACTCCCNATGAAGTACAGTAATTTATTNATGATTTGCGTTCTNCTTCCATTTTGGACATCATTATTAGTTAGAACAGCTAGCTGGATGATTTTACTNCAACANCAAGGAGTAGTTAATGATTTCTTTGTAATGATTGGNCTNGTGNCAGACGATAATAGGCCAGAAATGATGTACAATAAAGTTGGAACNTATGTTGCAATGACNCAAATTTTATTACCATTTATGGTTTTACCACTTTACAGTGTAATGAAAACTATCTCGCCAAGTTTAATGAGAGCAGGTAAATCTCTTGGTGGAACACCTTTTGTAGCTTTTTGGAAAGTATATTTTCCATTAACAATACCAGGTATNGGGGCAGGGTGTCTTTTAGTTTTTATTTTAGCAATTGGATATTACATTACACCAGCCTTAGTTGGGGGAGCATCAGGAACTTTAATTAGTAACCAAATTGCNTATCATATGAANACTACTTTAGATTGGAGTTTTGCNTCAGCGATGGGNCTNATGTTNCTTGGAGGAGTTTTGGTTATCTATTGGCTTTATAATAAATTAGTTGGAGTTGATAATATTAAGTTAGGTTAGTATGGCATTACCAAAGTATACAGAAACTAGATATAGAATTTGGCACTACTTTTACATTGCNATATGTACTTTTGTTTTTATTTTTTTAATAGCACCTTTGTTTGTAATATTTCCATTATCATTTAATGCAGAAGAGTTTCTTGTTTTTTCAGAAGGAATGAAGAATTTAGACCCAGATGCCTTTTCCTTAAGATGGTACAAAGATATGGTTTACGGTACAAAAAATCCATGGGGTCTTGCCGCAAAGAATAGTTTTATTATTGCTATATTTGCAACTTTAGGGTCAGTAATTTTAGGAACGGTTGCTGCATTAGGTTTGAGCAGCAGACACATGCCTTTTAAAGGAATAATAATGGCAACTTTAATTTCACCTATGATAGTTCCACTTATTATATCTGGTGTTGCAATATTCTTTTTTATGGCAAAGGCAGGTTTAGCGGCAACTCATACAGGAATAGTTTTAGCTCATATAATTTTAGGAACACCATTTGTTGTAATAACAGTTACTGCAACATTATCAGGTTTTGATCATAGTGTGACGAGAGCAGCAGCCAGCTTAGGTAGTAATCCAGTAAATACATTTATGAAAGTAACCCTTCCGTTAATTTTACCAGGTGTAATATCAGGAGGTTTATTTGCTTTTGTAACTTCTTTTGATGAAGTTGTAGTAGTTTTATTTTTAGCGGGTCTTGAAAATACAACTATTCCAATTCAAATGTGGACAGGTTTAAGAGAACAATTAAGTCCTACAATTTTAGCAGTAGCTACATGTTTAATCGTTTTATCAACCTTAATATTGATTAGTGCTGAATTATTAAGAAGAAGATCAGAACGTTTAAGAGGAATTAATAGATAATTAATTTACCGACTCGATTACNGTCGCAATACCCATGCCTAAACCGATNCATTGAGTAGATAAAGCATATTTCTTATTTTCACGTCTAAGTAAATCTGCAGCTTTACCAGTTATTCTCGCTCCTGTTGCTCCAAGAGGATGTCCGAGAGCTAATGCTCCACCATCTAAATTAGCTTTCTTTTGATCGATACCAAGATCTTTTAAACATGCTATTGATTGAGATGCAAAAGCTTCATTAATTTCTACAATATCAATATCATTAATTGATAAATTGGCTCTCTCTAATGCTTTCTTAGTTGCTCCTATAGGTCCAAGTCCCATNACATCNGGTTCACACCCTTTAACTCCAGTTGCAACAATTCTACCCAAAATTTCTAATCTATTTTCTTTTGCATAGCTTTCTTCACATATCAATGTTGCTGCTGCTCCATCTGTAAGAGGGGATGATGTTGCTGCAGTAACAGTTCCATCTTGATCAAATGCAAGTTTTAGTCCATCTAGAGTTTCTTGATTACTTTTTGGACGTATATTTCCATCTTTTGTGCAGCCAGCAATTTCAACTATTTCGTTTTTAAATTTACCATTAACTTCAGCTTCATTAGCTTTTTGATGACTTTGAATTGCAAACTCTTGTTGTTCAGTTCTTGAAATTTTATATCTCTTNGCAACATTTTCAGCNGTTATTCCCATTGAAAAATAAACATTTGGATTTTCTTTATCTGTGTAAGGATAAGGTATTGGTTCAAAGCCAGTTGTAACTCTAGTCATACTTTCAACACCTCCACATACGAAAACTTTTCCTGCGCCCATTGCTATTTTACCTGCTGCAACATGAATAGCTTCCATAGATGAACCACACCATCTATCGACAGTCATTCCAGACGTATGTATTTCCATTCCAGATAAAAATGTTGTGAGTTTCCCAATATTAAAACTCTGCTCTCCAACCTGGAAAGCGCACCCAACAACAATATCTTCTATATCAGCAGGATTTACTTTAGTTTTAGATACAAGATTTTTAACAACTTCTGCAAACATATTTACAGGCTTAACNTCAATTAATTCACCTTTTCTTGCCATTGTAAAAGGTGATCTTGAATATCCTGCTATAACTGCTCTTTTCATATAAGACTTATACCNACTAATTATTATTTTGAAAATGGTAAAGAGGACACAATTCCTTTTCTTAATTTATTATCAGGAGTGTGAACTAAAACTTCTGATCCTGTTTTGCAAAATTCATTTAAAATCATAGATAAACCAATATTTTTTTTGAATTTTGGAGAATAAATCCCTGAAGTAATTTTACCAATTAATTTCTTATCTTTTGAATAAAGTGGAAAAGGAATTGAACATGGAGGACAATCTACACCATCAAATAATACTCCTTTTAATTTTTGTTTTACACCTTGTTTCTTAATATTATCTAAAGCATTTTTTCCAATGAAATCATGATCGCTTTTGTCACTACAATATTTTTCTAAGTTACATTCAATTGGATTATTTTCTTTTGTAAAATCATTTCCATATGACATTAATCCTGCTTCTATTCTGTCAATTAAATTTGGGCATCCTGGAGCAATGTTAAATTCTTTCCCCGCTTTCCATATTATATCCCAAATTTTTTCTCCCATTTCATTTTTGTCGAAGTAATCTTCAAAGCATTTAAAATAAATCTCAAATCCATCTTGTTTGCTATATCCTGANCTTGCAATAACTTGTTTAGTTCCTAAAAAATCAAATATTCTAAAATTAAAAAATTTTAATTTTCTAATATCTTCTCCGAATATTGATGCCATCAAATCTTCAGACTTTGGACCTTGTACTGCAAGAGGATATACATCTGGTTCTGTTATGCTCACATTTAGATTTAAACCAACTGCAATACCTTTTGCCCAAAGCAATACATCAGAATCTGCTATTGAAATCCAAAACATATCATCATCTAACTTTAACAACACTGGATCATTTATCATTCCAGCATTTTCATCTATCATAGGAATATAAAAACATTTTCCAGTCTCCATATTTTTTAAAGATCTTGGCGTCATTTTTTGTACTAATAAACTAGCGTCTGGACCTGATATCTGAACTTGTCTTTGACAAGAAACATCCCATAGCTGAACATGCTCATTTAAATGCCAATAATCATCCTCAACAGATTTCTGAAATCTTTTTGGTAAGAGCATATGATTTACAACAGTAAAATCAGTTACACCACATTCTTCAACTCTCTTGGTGTAAGGAGTTCTTCTTATTCTCCTAGACATATTTAGTTTTGTGCTAATTTTGCTTTGTATCAACGAAGCCATATATTATTTTGACCACCAAACTGTATAGCTGTTAGGAGAAATTATTATTGGCAAGTGATAATTTTTTTTATTATCNGTCATTTTAAATTTTANGACTATTTCACCCACAATTTTTTTCTTTTTAAAGTATCTTTTAATATCACAAATCATTTCATAATCGCATTTACAATCTTTTTTGCTAAGATTGAAATGCTGATTAATCCTACCATTTCCATCAGTCTTTGTATTCAAAAAAAGCTTTTTTAATTTTGAGGATTGTATTTGATAAATCTTTACTTTGACGTTGCTTGCATGATTTCCATCAGAACCATTCAATAAATGTGAGCTAAATTTTGCCATTTTACTCTATTGACGATTTCTCTCTCTTGCTGGCCACAGCAGCAACAATTGGACTTAATACTGGTTTAGCTTTTACATTTACACAAGCAGTTTTACCGCTTGCAATAGCTCTTTTTAGTGCTGGACCCAATTCTTCTCTTTTCGTTACTAATTCTCCATGACCCCCAAANCCTTCAAATATACTGTGGAAAGGTATATCTCTAAAGTCTGTTGCAACTCTTTTTCCGCTTTCAAATANNCTTTCTTGTTGTTGNCCAATTGATGCTAAGCCACCATTATTGTCAATAACAACAACGATTGGTTTCTTTTCAAAAAATGCAGTTTCTATAGACATGCCNCCAGATAAAAAGGCACCATCTCCACTAATTAAAATTACATTCGATTTAGGNTTATTATTTTTTGCAGATAATGCAAATGATACACCAACACCCAGCATACTAAATGTGCCTGGATGTAAAATTCCACCCAATTTTTTTCCTTGAGCTCCTGCTAAATTTATAGCGATCTCCGACCAGAAATGAGTATTTCCTCCATCAATTACAAGCCAATCTTTCTCATCCATTGCGTCTTGAACGTCTAACGCTAATTGTAGCGGATGAATTTTTCCTCCATTTTTTTTTGCTTTATCTGCTTCAATCTTTAATTCATTTAAAGATTTATCCACCCAATCTTTTTTTTTATTTTTATTATCTTGAAACCAACTATTTCCTAAATTCCATTTATTATTTTTCTTTAAATTACATAGAGTATCCAAAAATACTCCTGGATCACATAAAAGGTTATGATCAGCTGCTCTATTAAACTCAATTTCTTCATGGGAACCGTTAATACAAACTAAAGTTGTTGTTTTTGGAATGAAAGGAGGGTTACCAAAATTCATTTGGTTATCTAATCTTGCACCAATCATCAAAACTAAGTCTGAATTATGTAATGCAAATTCCGAGGGTGGATATTGGTGAATATCTGCTAAACCCATATATGCATTTGCCTCTTCTCCTAAAAGTTTTTGATGGTAAGGCACATTAAAAACTGGAATATTTAAACTTTCACCAGCANTCTCTAAATTTTTTTCTGAGTTTGACCACCAAACACCATGTCCTCCAATTATGACAGGTTTTTTTGCATTACATGCTAACTCAAGTATTTTTGATAGAGCATTTGGATCTGGCCATGCCTTAGCAACTGGCTTTGCTTTATGTGAAAATGGTCTTTCTTCAAGCCCAACATTTTCTTCAAATGAAGAAAACATTATATCTACTGGCAGACTTAGATGAACAGCTCCAGGATATCCATTCGTTGCAATTCTGTAAGCTTTATCAACAAATTCTCTAATTCTTGTTCCATCTGTAATGCTTGCACTATATTTTGTAAGAGGAGCAGCTATTGAAACATCATCAATTTCTTTAAAGCCACCTGANCCTTGTCTTTTTAAACTACTTGATCCNGTTATATAAATTATNGGNGTTCTTTCTCCCCATGCTTCCATCATTGATGGTACTGCATTTGCAAAACCTTCNGGTCCAACTAAACATACAGATGGTNTTCTTGTAATTCTTGTGTGTCCATCTGCTAAGTGTCCAGCTATTTGTTCATGAGGACAATTAACTACATCAATTTGACATTCCATGAAACCTTCAATTGCAGGATTACAAAANCCACCAGATAGAGTAAAAACTTTATTAATACCTTTATCTTTTAANGCTCTTGCAATTAATGCTCCACCTCTTATTTTTTTTTCCATATTAGTAAGTTGTATTCATAAANAGTTTCTGTTCAATTATATCAGAAGAAACTTCATTAATATCATTTAATCCAACCAAACCTAGCGTTGTGCTAGTTTCTTCTTTAATTATGTCTACAATTCTTCTTAACCCGCTAGCNCCATCAGCTCCCATTGCATACATTACAGGCCTTCCAATCATTGAAAAATCTGCTCCTAAAGCTAATGATCTTACAATATCGCTACCACTTCTTATTCCACTATCAAANATAATTGGAAAATTATTTCCTACTGCTTCNCTAATAAAAGGTAAAATATTTATTGCTGCTGAGGCACTATCTAATTGTCTACCTCCATGATTTGAAACTTGGATAGCATCAGCGCCCATTTCTTTAATTTTNANTGCATCATCTGATGACATGACNCCTTTTACAATTAANTTACCTTTCCATTTNTTNCTNACNCTTTTTANAGTTTCCCAATCTGTTTTTCCTCTACTTTCTTTTCTTTTAAAAATACCTTTTCCACTTTTTGAAGTCTCGTAATTCATTGGCTTTGGTATTCCATTAAGCAATGTAGATATTGACCAAACTGGATGAGTTGCAAAATCAAAAAATTGTTTAGGTCCAATTTTAAATGGATATGAAAATCCATTTTTATCATCTCTAGTTCTCCTAGATAAAACNGGAACATCAACAGTAAGTATAGCNACNTCATAACCAGTTTTTTCTGCTCTATCGAGCAATTCCATGACAAAAGCTTCATCCTGAAAAATATAAAGTTGAAGCCATGAATGACCTTCTGAAAGCTCATACATTTTTTCTAAGGTAGTTGTNGAAGCCATCGATACACAAGTTGGTATATTATTTCTTGCACTCTCTTTTGCNANCATAGANTCTGCACCTGGCCATGAAAGATTTGTCATACCCATTGGGGCAAANCCAAAAGGATAGTCATANTTAAATCCAAGAATATTTTTTTTTAGTTTTCTTTCCTCTACATTTCTTANAACTCTTGGCTCAAGACGTATTTGATCTAAAGCAAAACTATTAATTTCTGATAATTTTTCATCGCCTGATGCGCCATCAATAAAATCATAAACTAGCTTTGGTAATCTTTTCTTCGATAGTTTTTTTGCGTCTTCAATGCTAAAAATTTTATTACTGGCTTTAATATTATCCATTTAATTTCTTTATATATGTTTTTAAACTAATCTTATCATGTTTAGNCACATAATAAGCATCATGATTAATTCTNGAAGAATAAACCTCTGAAGGAACTCCGTCAATAAAAAGCACAGCTACACCATCATCAATAGCTATTCCATCTGGNAAATTTCCATCTTNAATTTCTGAAATAAATTGTCGAAGTCGATTNTTATTNGANGAATGCGGTGTGCAACTNCCATCTAAAAAATTTATTCCTTTTAANGGACTTAGCTCTTNATTGACTGAGTCTGACAATATCCAATCAAACCAACAGACNGCNCCTGCACTTATTCCACTCAGAATTATTCCTTTTTCATATGCATCTTTAAATACTTTGATAAGATNATGTCTNTTCCAAATATTAATCATNTCAGAGGTATTNCCACCNCCTACATAAATTATATCTTTGTTNAACANCCATTCATTAAAACCTTCCACACTTGNACAGAGATTAAAATGAGATAATTTAAATTTATGTGATTTAAATCTTTTATAAAAAAGATCNGTCTTTTCTTGATTATCATTGCTAGCTGTAGGTAAAAAACCGATATTGATNTTTGATTTATTAACTTGATTTATAACATATTCATCCAAGTCTTNATCAGACGAATGTGTAAATCCACCACCACCAATNGCTATTATTATTTTTTTATTCCTGACCACGGAGAAGGACCTGTTGGAATATCGATTTTTAAACCTCTTACAATTTCATTTTTAAAGTCATACATTGGTANGGTGCATATCTCACCTTTNTGAATTTTATTATCATTGCAATTAACATCCACAATTAATCCTGGTTTATGTTTTGTAGAATTCATTAAAACTATTCCAACACCACATTNTTGAAAAGGTGACCAAGTGCTAGATGTAATTTTTCCAATTATTTCATTATTAAATTTTACGTAAGTTCCTTTTAAACCTGTTCCATTTTCTACTCGTATTCCCCAACATCTTTTTTCTTTATCNGCAGTCATCAANGNTGATTTTCCAATAAAATAATTTTTTTTTAAATCAACATACTTACCTAAACCAACATCATATGGATTTGTTTCATGATTAAAGTCTTGCCCAGCCGATAACAATCCAGATTCTATTCTTTTACATCTGAAACCAGGNGTNCCTGTGAGTATCATTCCCATTTTTTTTCCTTCNTCAAGAATNTNATCCCCNACTTTTTCAGTATTATTATTTTTTCTAAAATAAATTTCCCAACCAAGTTCATTACTAAANCCTGATCTACTTATGATTACTTTTTCATTTAGTATAGTNATTTCTTTCCAATCAAAATATTTCCAATTNTCAGGAAAAGTCTCTTTACTTAAAANTTTTAAAAGATCCATAGATTTTGGTCCNTGAATTTGACTTACCCAAACGTCTGGNTCAGAAATTTTTACATTAAGATTATCAGTGTGNGCTTTATACCATGAAAAAAGATCNCCATCAGCTTGAACAAACCANAATTTATTTTCTTCAAGTTTTAGTAAAACTCCATCTGTNAGCATACCTCCATCNTTGTAACAAGCNAATTGGTANGAGCANCTTCCTACTTTTACTTTTGAGATATCTCTTGTGAATATTTTTTGTAAAAGTTTTTCTGCATCNGGACCAGATATTTCATATGGATGTTCACCAGTATGACGAAAAATNACCTCTTGTCTTACTTTCCAATACATTTCATCAGCNGTNGCNTGTGAAAGCACTTCTGGATTTAATCTTCCTGCATAAAANGAATACTCNGGATCNTANGGAAGTTCTTGATANGCTAGAGGATGTATNCCNACAGTTCNTGCAAGNTCAACAACTTTATTATCATTGGATTTTAANGGTTTTACTGAAAATCTGACTTTGTTTAATTCGTTTTGCATTTATAAATNTAGAAAAAGTGTATATTAATTAAAATATCTATTCAATNAGTAGATGAATCACTACATTTTGCATGTTGTTATCTAGTTCTGGAATTGTTATCTTTTTNNTTATTTAAACAACTAAAGAAAAAGAGGGAACTTATGAAATACATACTTAAAGTTTTTTCAGNGACTTTTATGTCTCTGATATTATCTTTTTCTATTGCCAATGCATCAAGTGGAGTATTTAAAGTATCACATGATCTTGGATTTGGAAAAGATACTAACTTAGATGCCATAACAAAAGGGCGTTTATTTCAAGTTGTCATCAAAACACAAAATAGATTAGTAAGACCTGATATGAACGGTGTTCCATCACCTTCATTATCAACAGATTGGAGTGCTAATTCTGATGCAACTGAATGGACATTTAATTTAAGAAAAGGAATATATTTTCATGATGGATCAGCATTTGATGCTCCAGATGTAAAATATTCTCTAATGAGAGCTAAAGATCCTGATATNGGATCTCCNGTAAGAAAAAGTTTAAATGTAGTTGAAGATATTGAGGTAGTTGATCAGCATACTGTTAAAATGAAGTTATCAACTTCATTTGCTGACTTTCCATTATTNTTAACTGACTACAGATTAAGAATGATACCTGAAGGATCAGGAGATACTATAGGACAAACTGGAGTTGGTACTGGACCATTCATGGTTGATAAATTTGATCCAGAAGGAACTACAATTCTAAAAGCTAACCCAGANTATTGGGAAGGTGCACCAGGAGTTGCAGAAGTTCATGTCATTGCGATNCCAGATGCTCAAGCAAGAATTCAAGCTCTTTTAACGGGTCAAATTGATATGAATAGATATGTTCCTTTCAATCAAAAAAAGATATTTGACAGTAATTCTAAATTTACAACAACTGTAATTCCAACTGGAAACTGGAGAGGTGTGGTTATGAGAACTGATACTGCTCCATTTGATAATCCTAAAGTGAGAAAAGCTTTTAGGTTAGCAGTTGATAGACAAGAACTTGTAGATCTAGTTATGGGTGGTGCAGCAACTGTATCTTGTGATACACCTGTAATGCCATCTGATCAATATCGTTTACAAATGGATTGTCCTCAAAATATTAGTAAAGCAAAAAATTTACTAAGAGAAGCAGGATNTCCAAATGGAATTGAATTGACTGTTTACCCAGCAACTTTAGAACCAACTTGGCCTACGATTGCAGAAGTCGTTCAGCAGCAAGTTGCAAAAGCTGGAATTAAAGTTAACATTGAAATGGTACCATCTAAAGGTTATTGGAATGAAGTATGGATGAAAAAACCAGTTTCAATGACACGTTGGAATCAAAGACCAGCAGACACAATCTTGCATGAAGCTTATCATAGTGGAGCTAAATGGAATGAGTCTTACTTCAAAAATGCTGACTTTGATAAAAATTTAGCTGATGCTAGAAGTGAGTTGGATTTCAATAAAAGAAAGAAAGCATATCAAAATGCTCAAATGACTTTATGGGAACAAAGTGGAACAATGATCCCATANCACGTATCTAGACTTGTAGTTACTTCATCAAAAGTTAAAAACCTTGATGCTGTAGATCACTTTTCTATACAGTGGCATAAAGTTAAAGTTGACTAAAAGTATTTAGATAAAGGCCGCATATAAGCGGCCTTTATTTTATTTCTATTTAATTTATTTTTGTTAAAAAGTTCTAGTTAATCTTATGCTTTTATTAATTTTAAAAAGAATTGGACTAGGGCTCATCACTTTATTTATAGTATCATTAATTACATTTGTAGGTGTTGAAGTTTTACCTGGTGATGCATGCACAACATATTTAGAAAGAGAAGCTTATGGAGCAGCTCTTGATGCTTGCATAAAAAGACTTGGTCTAGATGTTCCTGCTTATGAAAGATACTTGGACTGGGCATCAAATGTTGTACGAGGTGATTTTGGTTACTCTTTAAGTGGAGAAATGCCAATTAATGAAGTACTAGGTCCAAGAGTTAAAAACTCCTTAGTTTTAGCCTCTGTTTCAATACTTATAGGAATTCCTTTAGCAATTGTACTAGGAATAATAACTGCTCTTTGGAGAGATAAGCTTCCAGATATTATGATCTCAACTATCACAATTTTTTCAATGACTATTCCTGAGTTTATTAGTGCTACTTTACTTATTTTAATTGTTGCAATTTGGCTTGGTTGGCTACCAGGCATCGTGATTATACCATCGGATGCAACTTTTTATGAATTACTCTCGAATATAATTTTACCTGTTGTTGCAATTTCAATGATTATGACCGCACACATGGCAAGAATGGTACGTTCAAGTGTAATTCAAGTAATGGCTAGTGATTATGTGCAAATGGCAATTTTAAAAGGTGTTCCATATTGGAAAATGGTATTTAGACATGTATTACCAAATGCATTATTACCAGCAATAAATGTAGTGGCGTTAACAATTGCTTGGTTGCTAGGTGGTGTTGTTGTTACAGAAGTTGTTTTTAATTATCCAGGTTTAGGCAGACTGGTAATTGAGTCTATATCAAATAGAGATTTACCTGTTGTTCAAGCATTAGCAATAATATTGGCATCAATCTATGTGGGAATAAATTTAATAGCAGATTTAATGACACTCATGCTTAATCCAAGATTAAAAAGTTTACAGATAAGAAAATAAAATGGAGAGTAATTTAATTACAGAGGATAAACAAAAAAACAAACTAGAAAAGGCTTTTGAGATTTTAAAAACTATGGCCTCCAAGCCTTCTGGATTAATTGGNNTNACAATTGTNTTATTTCATGTAGTCTTAGCATTAATAAGCCCNTACATTGCACCNTACGATTATAAAGCAATTAGCCCAAATACCATGTTACTNGCACCTTCNGCTGAACATTGGTTTGGAACAGANAGCTTGGGTAGAGATGTTTTTACNAGAACAATACTTGGAGGNCGAACAGCTCTTACNGTAACTTTCTTTGGATCACTTATAGCTCTTCTGTGGGGAGGTTTACTTGGAATTTTTTGTGGNTTAGTTGGAGGTAAAATTGACGATGTTGTAATGAGAGTTGTTGATGCGTTTCTTTCTATCCCTTGGATACTTGCAATGTTATTAATTGTTTCTCTTTTAGGAACATCAACAGAGGTTTTAATTCCTGCACTAGGTTTTTTTTATGGTAAAGGAATAGTNAGAGTTGCTAGAGCTGCTACNCACGATGTTATTGCTAAAGACTTTATAGTTTCAGCCAGAGCTAGAGGTCATAGCAACATGTCTATTATTTGGAATGAAATTATTCCAAATGTTAGAGATGCTATATTAGTAGAAGGAGCAATGAGATGGTCTTGGATGTTATTAGGATTTAGCTCATTNTCATTCTTAGGTTTTGGTGTAAGTCCACCAACGCCTGATTGGGGTTTGATGATATCCAATGCTAGAGGATTGATGTCGTTTGCATACTGGTCTGTAATTGCTCCAATAGTAGGATTAAGTTCGTTAATTATTGGAATAAATTTAACTGCTGATGCATTTGCAAAAGCTTTAGGAATTGATCGTTCAACCAAGGCACCNGTTTAAATGAATGAAATAATTGAAAGTGTTAAAAATTTATCAATTGGATTTAACAGTCAGAAGGGCAAACAAATTTCAATACTTAGAAATGTTTCAACTAATATAAAAAAAGGAGAGACTGTAGGGATCGTAGGGGAGTCGGGNTCTGGAAAAAGCACATTAGCACTTGCNATGATGGGCTATATAAAACAAGGCTTATTTCCTCTTAAGGGTGAATGCCTCTTTAAATCTGAAGATTTATTGAAGATGAGCAGTAGACAGCTAGAAAAAATTAGAGGTAGAAAAATAGCCATGATACCTCAAAATGCAGGACAAGCANTAACACCNAATTTAAAAATTGGATACCAAATTGATGAAGCATTAAAATTACATACAGATCTAAANAAAACAGAGAGAGATAAAAAAATTTCNGAGTTACTAAATAAAGTTAGACTTCCTTCACCAGAAACNATGGCTTTTCGTTATCCACACGAGCTTTCTGGAGGGCAGCAACAAAGAGTGGCTGTTGCAATGGCATTNGCTGGCAAACCAGATTTACTTTTATTAGATGAGCCAACNACTGGATTAGANGTTACAACACAAGCGCATGTATTAGAACTATTAAGATTTATAGCAAAAGATACTGGAACATCTATGATCTATGTTAGTCATGACCTTGGAGCCATNGCACAAGTNAGTGATAGAATAGTTGTAATGTATGCGGGAGAAATTGTNTTAGAAGGACCNGCAAGAAAAATATTAAAGGAACCTATTCATCCTTATACTTATGGATTNNTAAAATCGATACCTAAACTTTCANTANCTGGACTTCCAGCTTCTATGCCAGGAAGCCAACCNCAGCCTGGAAGCATAAATGAAGGTTGNAGTTTTTATGATAGATGTAACTTAGCAACTGATNATTGTAAAAAAAATTCACCAGATCTGGAACATATTAAAGAATTAGATACCAATGTCAGATGTTTTAATNATAAAGAATTAATAAANCAAAATAATAATTTACAAACTTCAATAACAAAAAAATCAAATAATAGTGAAGCAANTGAAGTTTTAAAATTAAAGGATGTTTCAATTAGTTATGCAAAGCAGAAATTTTTTGATCAATTATTAAATAAAATNTCTGATCAAAACCCAACAGTTAAAGATATAAATATAGATATAAAAAAAGGAGAGACTATTGCNCTGGTTGGTGAGTCTGGAAGTGGTAANTCTACTATCTTAAAATCAATTGCTGGNTTACTCAAAACAAAAGATGGTCAAATTAAATTTGAAAATGATCGTATNTTATCTTCTGATTTAAAAATGAGAAATCCAAATGATCTGCGAGCAATACAACTTATATTTCAAAATCCAGACGAGTCATTAAATCCAAACCACACAGTTGAGCAAATACTTTCTCAACCTCTAAAGTTGTATTTTAATTTATCAGGAGANGAATTAAAAAAAAATATAATCGATCTACTAAAAAAAGTAAGGTTAGGAGAATTTTATATGTCAAGATATCCTAGACAATTATCAGGTGGNGAGAAACAAAGNGTTGCNGTTGCAAGAGCATTTGCTGCTAAGCCAGATATAATTTTGTGNGATGAGGTTACATCAGCTTTAGATGTTTCGGTTCAAGCAGCTGTTTTAAACTTATTACAACAATTAAAAGAAGATCTAGGAACAACCTATGTATTTGTTTCTCATGATNTGGCTGTTGTTAGAGCAATTAGTGATAGAGTTGCAGTTTTATATCAAGGAAGNTTATGTGAAATTGGTCCTTCTCAAAATGTNTACAAATTTCCATCACATCCNTATACTGAAGTATTATTAGGTGCTGTTTTGGAACCAGATCCAGATATAAAACCAAAATTAGTAGCTGAGGATATNGTAGAGGAAAAACCCCCTGAGAAAGGCTGTTCTTTTCAAGGAAGATGCCCTAGGAAAATAGGTGATATTTGTAATTCAGAGGTTCCACCATGGCAAATAGGTGAAAATGGTAACGCTATTAGATGTCATATTAATATTGAAGAATTAGCAAGTTTACAGCAGTAGTTATGACATTTATTTTATTTCCTACTCAGTCTCAATTTAATATAAGAAACCTTCTTTATGAAAATAAATAATGTAGTTGTAATTGGTT
>FUFK010038780.1_pt1 | contig 34852 bp, 26 predicted proteins | sample 1021851 | NCBI WGS metagenome assembly FUFK01 (sample SAMEA51879418, study PRJEB19060) | metagenome | reverse complement strand
CCATAATTATCATCTGCATGCAAAAACCCATTATTCATCAAGATACTTCGAAGTGATATTACCTCATTCTCAGTTAACCTTATATTCCCATGACCGGTGATATACAGATATGGATACTGATTGATTTCCTTGTCAGTGAGCTTTATATGTGTATCTTCATTTACCGTGGACACAGGCGTATTTTCTTCTAGGTATGTCAGTAGGTTTGGTATACTACTTGGGTCACTATACCAATCGCCTCCTCCTCCATAATGAACTCTTGCGACTGAGAACGATTGCGCATTCACAGTAGAAAAGATAACAATTGANATAAGAGATATAAGTTTCATCAATTTTTAATGATATAATACAGTAAATTGTTCCAAAAAGAAGACACTGAAATTTAGCCACTTTTTTTTAGTCTCTTCTTGTAAAAAACACTTGGATAATAGAATTTTACTCGCCTATGTCTATATTAAAAAATATACACCCTGCTTTAATAATCATATTGTGTACCTTTTTAACTGCACAAGGNAAAGNNAAAGAACCAAAAACCTTTTTATTTGGGCTNCTGAAATTTGACACACAATCTGAATACGAAGATGGGTATTGGATTAATAAGTGGCTATTTGCTAGNGAGTTTGCATCCCCCGTTAACATAATACCAATTGAGATANGATATGGTGTTGGTGTAAATGGCAANTCTACTGGGAGCTCATCGAATCTAAGTAGTGATTCCTTTAAGGATGATCCAAAAAAGATAAGGTATGAGAATGATGTATCCCCTTTGAGCCAGGGTGTGAGAAATATTTGGGGATCTTCCATCGAAATNGATCTTGGGCTAATTAATATTCCACACTACATTGTTGGAACTAGTTGGATGAACGTGATGAATGGAATATCCTTTAGGTCAAGCACTCTTTATTCACCCGCTCTTATTCCTAATGATGAATGGGGAGTATCTAAGAGTACATGGGGTGACTCCGCATACTTTTCTCCAAAAGTAAGCGAATATCTTGCAACAACTCACTTACAATATCAGCCGTTTGATAATTGGTATCTAAATTTTAGATATTCCTATGGCCTAGCCTCTGCTCTATTTTACTCCTCCGATAATGAAACATGGAACCAAAACCTCACTGGTTCAGGAACCTCTGCTGCTGGAGCTGTTGGAATAAGATTTATCATAGATCCTGGTAAAAACAACCGTTTTACAGTTGGACTGGATTTTCGCTATTCCTATACAAAGATACACACCATAAACGACCCGAATGATATTACTCCAATAAGTCGATTTGATCTATCAAACTATGGTCTNTATCTTACCTTGTCTGCATTCTATGGAGGCANCAAAACAAGTGGAGATCANGCAAAAGCACATTACTANAGGAANGACTATATAGCGGCCCTNCCTAATTTTAATAAGTTTATGGCTGAATATCCATCTCATGCAAATAGGCATCGCGCTCAAAGGTATATCGAGGATTGTGAGTATAAGATTCCATATCAGCTAATGGAAAAGGGATTGGTCTTTGAAAAAGCTGGGAAAACACAAAATGCTTTAGATACTTATAAATATGCATTATCAAGAGTAAAAAATGACTCAGTGGCATTTAATATGCTTTCCGGCAGGATTGATCAAATAGCACTTTTATGGATGATTGAAGCTGAAAAACTTCTAAAAGANCAAAATTATATTAGGGCATATAACCTTGTAAAGCATGTTGCTGAATTTTCAGTTCTAGGTAAAAAGGAGATCAGACGATTTAAATCCTGGGTAGTTTTAGGTGAAGGTAAAAAATATCAAGAGTTTCGGTTCATTGGTAAGGCGATGGAGAAATATACTGAAGCACTAAGCTTGAATGCTGATATAATATATGAAGTAAAGGCATTACAACATAAAGCGGGTATCCAAATGGCAAAGCTTGCGAAAGAGGCTGATGAATTTGAAGAAATTCAATTAGCAATTCATTCCTTAGAATATGCAAGAGAACTTGCTGGAGGTATTGGGAAAAGGAATGAAGACTTATTAACTGATTTGAAAAACAGGCTTAGGTCTTATGATGAATACAAATCAAGGGTACTAATCGATAATAGAATGGAATTTGCGAGATTAGAGCAAACACGTGCGAGATCGGATAAGCTGAAAATTGGTCAAACCTTACCCCAAGTGGAGGCTTTATTGGGGAAGCCTCATGAGCAGATATTAACAAGCGATAGCTCTAATCCGGGGGAACAATTATGGATCTACTTTATTAAGCAGAAATCACTCCAACTTTCCTTTCAAAATTTTCAGTTATTTAAAATAGAGGAATTATAATTTTTAATAGAAATTCTCTTCTATTTAAAAAAACAAATAGCGAGTATTTTTGATGCTATGAAATTCATTATTCAAATCATTTTTCTAATCTTCTCCTNTCAATTTATCATAGCTCAGTCAGATGAGAGGGACTATGANGAGGAATTAAAATATCAGAANNATGCAATNAACGCACTTAANACAGAAATNAATCAGTTACGATTAAAAATNAAGACAGCTGAATCAAGAGAAAGATCAGCATCAACACGAATCTCNTCGCTTGACGAAGAAATTTCACTTACCGCCAAANTNATTCGATCACTAAAAAGTGAAGAAGAAAAAACNAGGAAACGAATTCTTCAATTGAANAGCGATATACTTAAAAATGAAAATGAATTAGAATCACTTAGAGCTAGGTATAAAAAAAGAGTTGTCAACTCATACAGGAAGGGTAGGCTTACAGATTTAGAAAAAGTTTTTTCTTCCACAACCTGGCGCCAAGCTATTTACCGTACTCAATATTTAAAAATTATATCCGATATTGAGAAAAAATTAACCAATCAGATTGAAAGGCTATTAATACAAATTAGTCAGCAAAAGTTAGAATTAGAGGCTGTGCTGAGAAATAATTTGAAACTAGTAAGAGATAAACAACAGCAAATAAGTTCTTATAGAGATATGCGGATTGATAGAGAAAAAGAACTAAACCGAATCCGCAATGATAAGAAAGCTCTTTCAAACTATATTGAGGAGAAAGAAGCCGGGATTATCCAACTTGAAAGTATAATTAAAAAAGTTTTAGAGGACAAAGCCCGTTTTGAAAGAGAACTTCGAATAAGGAAACAGCAAGAGGCACTTAAAACGAAGAGTTTCAAGGCGCTTAAAGGGCAGCTACCTTGGCCAGCAGACGGTAGAATTATTGCCAAGTTTGGTAGACAATGGAATTCAAAATTAAAAACTACAACTGAGAATCCCGGCATTGATATAAAAGGGCAACCAGGTTCACCAATAAGAACGGTTTTAGGTGGAGTTGTAACAACCATAACCTACATTCGCGGATATGGCACGACAATAATTGTTGACCATGGTGGTGGTTTCTACACTGTTTACAGCCATGTTACAAATATTCAAACTGTCGTAGATGGTCAGGTACGAAATGGAGATATAATTGCATACATGGGTGATTCAGGCTCTATAAATGGTTCTAAGCTACACTTTGAAATTTGGGGGAAGGGACAAAAGTTAGATCCTGAGAAATGGTTGATCAAAAAATAGAAACTTTTAATGTCTCAGATTTCCAACAAGGTATCTGGGAAAGAATTAGAAAAATTTCCACCTCGAATAGGGTGGGGAGCGCCTATCTTTTTTACGGCCCGCCTGGCTGCGGTAAAGAAGCTACTGCAATAAAATTTTCACAAATATTGAATTGTGAGATTTTAGAAGGAGATATTTGTGGCGACTGTCCATCCTGTACGAGATCTGCTAAGCTTCAGCACGAAAATATCAAACTAATTTTTCCAATGCCTGTTCCCCAAAAGAATGCCGAAGATGCGTACCAAGGGATTGATAAAAAGTCATTAGATTTAATCACGCAACAAATCCATGAGAAATCTTTGAATTTATATCACNANNTNAGANTNACCAATNGCAAACAGGATATTAATTCAATCTATACGGGAATTAAGAAGAAATTTGTACTTGAAGGGAGACTCTAAAGGAAGAAAAGTTGTACTAGTATTTGATGCACACCTTCTATCAGCAGGTCGAGGGGAATCTGCAAATGCATTTCTAAAACTATTAGAGGAACCACCTTTAAATACAACTATAATTTTAGTTACGGACCATATTGAATTGCTATTGCCTACCATCATTTCTCGTTGCCAGCGTATAGGGTTTCCTCGTTTAGAGGATTCTCATATTAAATCGTGGCTTCAATCAAAATTGGTCCAAGAGCAAGACATCCCCTTTTTAGTTGGTTTGAGTAGAGGGAACCTACACAATGCACAATTTTTTATTTCTCAGTCTAAAGTTGAGCTAAAAGACTTAATCAAAAATTTAGTAGATACTACAACAAGAGATAATCCTGAAAAATGGCGTAAGTTTATAGAAGGTTATTCAAAATTGTCGAAGCAAAAAAAGGATGAATTTGAATATCATTTTATGTTACTCAGGATCTGGTATCAAAGTGTAAACAGACTAAAAAACAACCTTAATGATCCTCTTCATGATACGAGCTTGTTACATGGAATGAAGAGGTTCTTAAATTCTTATCCATTTGCAGATCTTTTGTCCATAGTCTCTGACTTGGAAGATGTAGTAAGAGCAATCTCTATGAATCTTTACATGCCCCTGGTGTTGACAAACCTATTACTAGAAACCCAAAAAAATTTAAAACAATGAAAAAAAACTTTTACATAACTACACCCATCTATTATGTTAATGACAAACCGCACATTGGGCATGCCTACACAACAATCCTTGCGGATGTATTAGCTCGTTTTCATCGTGATTCAGGTTATGATACATTTTTTCTAACCGGCTTAGATGAACACGGGCAAAAAGTTCAAGAAGCAGCTGAGCAGAAGGATATTGATCCTCAAAAACACTGTGATGCAATGGCCCCAAGGTTTATTAAGCTTTGGCAAAAGCTACATATTTCNAACGATGATTTCATCCGTACCACTGAAGACAGGCATAAAAGAATTGTACAGTATATTTTACAAAGAGTTATGGATAATGGAGATATTTATGAAGCAGAATATGAGGGGCTATATTCTGTATCTGAGGAAAGATTTATCACAGAAAAAGAAGCAGAATCGGGAGAATTCAGAGGCATAAAAAAATTAAAGGAAAAAAATTATTTCTTTAAGATGAGTAAATATCAAGATCAATTAATAGATCACATTCAATCAAATCCAAAATTTATCCAACCAGAACATAGGAAAAATGAAATCTTAGGGTTTCTTCGAAAGCCGTTAAATGATCTATGCATATCAAGGCCTAAATCAAGGTTGGAATGGGGTATTGAGCTACCTTTTGATAAGCAATATGTAACCTATGTTTGGTTTGACGCGCTTATTAATTACGTTACCGCCGTTGGTTTTAATCAATCAAGTGAAAACTTCAAAAAATGGTGGCCCGCATCTTATCATTTAATAGGTAAAGACATACTAACAACACATGCAGTCTATTGGCCTACGATGCTCTTCTCTGCTGGGGTCTCATTGCCATTATCCATCTTTGCACATGGCTGGTGGCTTACTGGGGAATCAAAAATGAGTAAATCGCTTGGGAACGTAATTAATCCGATGGACCTCATTGAGGATTATGGGGTTGATCCTGTAAGATATTATTTGATGAGAGAGATGGTTTTGGGGCATGATTCTAGTTTTACCATAGAATCCTTCATCCAGCGGTATAATAGTGACCTTGCAAATGACTTTGGTAATCTCCTAAGCAGAGTAACAACGCTGATAAAGAAAAATTATGATGGTGTGATACCTGAACCTGGAGATTTAAGTGATCTTGACTTGAGCATTAAGAAAAAAGGAGAAGCTCTATCTAAAACAGTCCATCAATATGTAGATGATATGCGATTGAATGATGCTATTGAAGAAATAATGCAATTCATTCGCGGGGTTAATAAATACATGGAAGAGAACGCACCCTGGAAGATGGTAAAAGAAGACAAGGATGGAGCTGGGAGGATTTTATATACCGCAGGAGAAGCATTGAGATTAGGCGCTGTATTATTATCTCCTATAATGCCTAATCGAACCAAAACATTACTAGATGCGCTTAATGTAAAAGAGAGTAACTTTTCTTGGGGAACGCTTAAAGCGGGTACTAGGATAAAAAGTCATGAGCCACTTTTTCCAAGGATAAAATAAAGAATAATTAAATGCTAACGGATACTCATTGCCACCTATTCTATGATCAACTAAAAGATGATCTCTCTGGAGTATTAGAAAGAGCCAAAGAACAAGGCGTTGGCCGATTTATATGTGTTGCTACAAACATTAGTGACTCTTACGAATGTTTAGAAATAAGTAAGACTCATGAAAATGTTTATGCATCCGCGGGGATACATCCACATGATGCAAAAGATGCTCCTAGTGATTTTGTTGACAAGATACACCAACTNATGGAGCATGATGAGATGGTAGCGGTAGGAGAAATGGGACTTGATTATTATCGAAACCATTCTAGTCCGGAGATTCAAAAAAAAGTTTTCAGATCTCAAATGCAAATAGCATTGGATATTAAAAAACCTGTTATTTTCCATAATCGTGATGCTGATAATGACCTCGTATCAGTGCTAAGGGAATTCCCAGATGTGAATGGCGTAGCTCATTGTTTCTCAAGTAATCTGGAGACAGCACAAAAATTTCTAGATCAAGGATATTACATATCTTTTTCTGGGAACCTTACTTTCAAAAATAGCCACTTACCAAATGTTGCAAAGAAAATACCTCTAGACAGATTGTTGGTTGAAACAGATTGTCCTTATCTTAGTCCTGATCCNTATAGAGGTAAAACTAATGAGCCAAGCAGGGTAAGTCTAGTTGCTAAAAAATTAGCCGAAATTCATTCTATTCCAATTGAAAGAATAACGGAGATTACTTCAAACAATGCAACAGAAATCTTCCAATTGAGTGATTTATGAGCACACATAAACATAGTCATCCCTTTAGAAAAAAATGGGGCCAAAACTTTTTGACAGATTCAAACCTACTTGATAAAATAGCGAGGACAATTGATCCAGAATCAGAAGATCGGTTTTTAGAAATTGGGCCTGGTGAGGGAGCTCTTACGGAAAAGATATATCCCCTTGTCCATAGCATGGTTGCCATCGAGATTGACCCAATGCTTGTGGATAAGTTAAAAAGAAAGGAAATTTTAAAGGGTATTGATATTTTACAAGGTGACATACTTCTTGAAGATATTGAGAGAATGCCCATTNAAAGTCCAGTCAGAGTTATTGGAAACATCCCATACAATATAACATCTCCAATAATTTTCTGGTTAATAGAACAGTTAGACTATTGGGAAGATGCTTTCATTATGATGCAGAAAGAAGTAGCTGACAGACTCACCGCAAGTGTGAATACTAAAGCGTATGGAAGGCTTACTGTTGTTGTTGGAGCTTATCTTGATATTGATCAGTGTTTTACTATCAAGCCTGATGTGTTTATCCCAAAGCCAAAAGTTGATTCTGCAATTGTGCGTTTTACAAAAAAAGCATNACCATCGATAAATGATGATAAATATTTGAAATTTAATAAAATAGTTAGCGCAGCATTTTCTCAAAGGAGAAAGATGCTACGAAATACTCTCAAGGGCTGGGATATTCCAAAACACATACAGGAAGATATTGACTTTCGCAGACGTCCAGAAACACTATCCATTGATGAATTTGCGTCAATGGTTTAGTACTTGGAACTCAGTCGTCAAAAGAGTAAAATCGCCGGCTTTTAAGAAGTAAAGTAATTTTAAAATGACCACAAACTACACTTTGGAGGTGATTTAAGTGGTTGAAGTTCAGGTAAAAGAAAAAGAGTCTTTTGAAAGAGCCCTTCGTCGATTTAAGAAGATGTGGGAGAGGGCTGGTGTTCTAAGGGAAATTAGAAACCGATCTTTCTATGAAAAGCCAAGCGATGCGAAACGTGAGGCAAAGAAAAAGACTGTTAGGCGGGTTAAGCGACTTGCTAGGATTGAAGCATTGCGCAATAATCCAAGAGCAAATCAACAGCGACGCCGAAGACGCCGAAAATAGTTTCCTGNTAAGGAGTAAGACAAGCCCTGGAAATCCGGGGCTTTTCTTTTTGGAACATTTACTCCTTCTTGAGAATTTAATTGATAAACAAAATAGAGAACGTAAAAAATGTTAATTCGTAGTATATCAGGCGTAAGGGGGCTTACTGGTTCGCATTTAAATCCTCCTGTCTCAAAAAAATATGCTAAAGCTCTGCACTCTTTTCTAGATGATGGAGTTATAATGTGCGGAAGAGATAGTCGACCCTCTGGAGAGATGATTCAGAATGTTATGATGGATGAACTCGTGCGATTAGGTAGAACGGTAATTGACTGTGGTATAGTTCCAACTCCTACTGTCCAGTTTATGGTTCATAATACCGAGGCAGTTGGTGGTTTTGTTGTTACAGCAAGCCATAACCCAATCGAGTGGAATGGATTAAAATTTTTAAGATCAGACAGTACATTTTTTCATCCAGAAGACTGTGAAAATCTTTTTAGTCTCGTTGATCAAAATATCCATATTGATGATGCACCAGACTCTGGGCTAGTCTGGCCAGAGCAAAATGCCATCCAAAAACATATTATTTCATGTGTAAGTATTAGCTGTATTGATTTAAACAGAATACAAAAGAGAAAATTCAAGGTAGTAATTGATGCCGTAAATGGAGCTGGTTCAAACGCTTTGCCTGTTCTTTTAGATTCGCTTGGTTGTGATGTAATTGAATTGTTTTGTGAACCAAATGGAGAGTTTGCTAGGGGGACAGAACCGTTGCCTGAGAATCTCAAATTGCTTGGTGAAATGGTGGTGAAGCATGGAGCAGATGCAGGTTTTGCGATTGATCCAGATGCAGACCGTCTTGCAGTTGTAAATGAGTTGGGTGAGCCTCTTGGTGAGGAATACACGCTTGTTGTAGCTGCGGACGGATATCTAAAAGATACAAATAGAAAAGAAAAATTTGTTGTCAATCTATCTACATCATTGGCGATTGANAAACTTGCAGAATTGAATGATTGTANNGTTGTTCGATCTGCTGTTGGAGAGATTAANGTTGTAAATAAGATGATTGAGATGNGCTCTGAACTTGGTGGAGAAGGTAANGGCGGGGTTATTCTNCGAGAATGTCACTTAGGAAGAGACTCNATGGTAGGTGCTACTATGGTATTGAATCGAATGTCATTTTCAGAGTCTTCATTAAGTAAGATTCATTTATCTCTACCGCAATTTGAAATTGTCAAAGATAAAATTGATATTCAATCAATTGANATTGATAGTGCAATTCNGAGAGTGAGAGTTCTATTCGATGATGCTATGTTAAATGAAATTGATGGTATCAAATTTTCTTGGGATGACAGGTGGGTACATCTTAGNAAATCAAACACTGAGCCAATCATACGAATATATGCAGAGGCTCCGAACCGNAATCAAGCGTTAAAGCTTGTTGAACAAATAAAAAAGACTATATGAGTAATCTTGCTCGATTAATTGATCATACGAATCTTAAATCAGACACAAAAAAATCCGATATAATCACCTTATCTGAAGAAGCAATTAACCTAGGCTTTGCATCCGTTTGTGTAAACCCGGTTCATATTAAAATAGCTTTTTCAGTTTTGAAAAACGAAACTCCAAAAGTTGGTACGGTCATAGGGTTTCCATTGGGGGCAGATTCAGCAGAGATGAAATATGCAGAGGCTCGATATCTTATTCATCAAGGTGCGGAAGAGCTAGACATGGTAATTAATATTGGTGCCCTGAAGAACGGGGAAACTACTATTCTCAGCAAAGAAATAGCTCGAGTTGTGGATGCCGCTGATGGTCATTGTGTAAAAGTAATTATTGAAACCTGCTTGCTTACAAAAGAAGAAAAAATTTTGGCATCCACTATTGCAGAAGATCAAGGTGCAGATTTTNTAAAAACGTCAACAGGGTTTTCAACAGGTGGAGCGACTATTGATGACATCAGATTAATCCGTAAAACAGTTGGGAAAGAAATGGGTATAAAGGCAAGCGGAGGAATAAGAACTCTTTTAGACATTGAGGCTATGGTTGAGGCAGGAGCTAATCGCATCGGTACGAGCAATGGGGTGCAGATTTTTTCATGAGTGAGCCAGTAACCATAAAACGTGGAACTGAAATTGAGCTTGAAATAGAATCTCTAGCGTACGGAGGAATGGGTCTTGCGCGGATTGAGAACTTTGTTATTTTTGTTAAATACGCAATCCCTGGTCAGAAAGTATTGGCTAGGATCTATAAAAAAAGGAAAGGCTATGCTGAGGCACAGGTTTTAGAAACCTTGGTTGAATCTCCCAACGCAGTAGATGTCTGCTGCAAGCACTANTGGATATGCAGCAAAATACAAAGTCTGTCATATGATGAACAAATAAAAGAAAAATCATCTCAGGTTGAGGATGCATTTGTACGGCTGGGTGGGTTTTTAAATTTTAAATTGGACAAGGTTCAAAAAGCAAATCTCATATATCATTACAGAAACAAGATGGAGTTTACTTTTTCACCTAACCGCTGGGTTCTTGAGTCTGAGCCCGAGGGTGTAGATAAATCTTTTGCACTTGGCCTTCATATACCTGGTCGTTTTGACAAAATATTAGATATACATAATTGTCATATTCAGCCTGANATAGGNAATAAAATTCTAGCCGCTGCAAGGGAGGTTTGCCTGGCNAANCCCGAATTAAGACCCTATGATCCCAGATCTCACATAGGGTTCCTGCGTTTTTTGATGCTTCGATTTGGAGTAAACACAGGAGATTTGATGGTTAATGTTGTTACCTCATATCATGACATAGATAAACTTTCACCTCTTACTGATTTACTTTTAGAAAAATTCCCAGAGATCACATCACTTGTTAATAATGTAAATACTCGAAAGGCGGACGTAGCCTTTGGTGAATATGAAACACTGCTTTATGGCAAACCATTTATACAAGAAAAAATAGGAGACCTTACTTTTGAGATTTCAGCAAACTCCTTCTTTCAAACAAATACAACCCAGGGTGAAGTTCTTTACAAAGAAGTAGAGGAGGCTCTTGAATTAAGAGGAGATGAAATTATCTATGACCTTTATTGTGGCACTGGGACTATTGGATTGTACTTGTCAAGCAGTGCAAAGCAAGTTTTTGGCTTTGAGGTAATACGCTCTGCTCTTGATGATGCTGAGAAGAATGCAGATCGCAATCAAATAACGAATACCCAGTTTTTCAAAGCCAATCTCGACACCTTTTTTAAAACTGGGCAGCTCCCAAATCGAATCCCGAAACCTGACGCAATAGTGATAGATCCACCAAGAGCAGGNATGCATCAAGATATGGCTAATTATTTACCAAAGTTAAAAGCAAAAAAAATTGTTTATGTTTCCTGCAATCCTACAACACAGGCAAGAGATGCCAGAATTTTGAATGATCATGGGTACAAAATTAAAAGCTCAACTATGGTAGACATGTTCCCCCATACTCCACATATAGAAACTGTAATGTTATTTTCTAAGTAATGCTTTTGAAAAACGAGATTCTGGAATCATAGTATTAAATTCTATTTGCTCTATAATCCACTCTGTACCCTTGCTACTCCTTTTTAGTTCATCCTTATATTTAAACCTGAATGGGAACCATCGGCCTTGAACCTTTGTTATATTACTCATTGTAGATGTTTTTAACAGTTTTCCGCTTTTTGCATATAATTCCTCTTTAATTGGTAGCATATATTCCTTATCAATCCATGCTTTTCTTTTCGGATATGCCAGACCATTGACCTTTGCATCCATTACTATTATCCAGTGATCTCTTCCATTAATTTCAATTGATTGCTGAATATTGGCAGAGTATAGCTCTTCAATTGGACGATCTTCCATCATATCATTGTAAGACATATCAGATCCCATTACAGATTGTCTTAGCATGTGTCCTGAAATCTGGATCACTCTGTCAGTTTGTGGTGAATATGTCCATAATTTATCACCTAATTTCAACATCTTTGTTCCTGCCTCTCTTGGAGGAGAAAGATATTCAGTGAATGCCTGATCAATACCCATTACCCAGTTTTTTGATTCTATTGTTCTGCTTGATCGTCTTCCATGGACAATCATCTTGCTTGTCAACACACGAGTTTTCGCATTCATATTTTTATCAATTTCACCTATGATTTCCAAAGCAGACATCTCTTTATTTTGAGCAACAAGANCAGAAAAAAGAAAGGNAAGCCATATTATTTTCATCATGATTCTAANTCCTTAAATAACTGAGCCATTTCACGTTTATAAATAGCAATCCCTGCCAGCATAGTGCCTAAAACTGTAGCGATTAATCCAGGAATGAATCCAATATAGTACAGATCCGGTGTAATCTTTGCGTAGAAGACATTTGGCATTACCATGGATGCTGTTGACATTGTTGCCACAACTTCAGAATAATCAATCCCATTCTCCTGAACATAGTACACAATAGATAAACCTAGGCCGGTACCAATCATTGTCCCGGTTAAACCAATGATAACCGCCTCAACAATCATAGATCGATACACAACTCCCTTTGATTCACCCATTGCAAGACGGAGGCCTATTTCTCCATATCGTCTTAGGCCATTCATAAGCCCCATATTCCACAGAACCACCATGACTATAATCAAAAATATTGTCCCAATTATCATTAAAAATGCATCAACAAATTCAACCATGTCACCCATTTGTTGGCTGGAATCACGTAAAGCCATCATCACAGGACTAAAAATATCAGATGAGTCAGAATAGTTTTCATTATAGTTTGAACGCAGGCTCACTGCTTTATCATCATCATAAAATAGTGAATGTGTAAAACCCAATATTTCTGATGCTGCATTTTCCATATCCAAAGCTTTTCTAGCTCCCGAAATATCAACAAGCATCATTTGGCTATCTGCCTGCCCCTTTTGCAGATCAAATGTCCCCACGATAGTGAAATTATATGTGGTAAAGGCATTGTGCATTGTTGTCCCAATATAGGTTGCTGTATCTCCAACAGTAATATTTAGCTTGTTTGCTAATTTTTGACCTATTAGAGCTTCATTGAAGGTTTTTGGCAGCCGTCCATTAACCAAATTTTTATCAAGTTCCCAGATCTCAATTATGCGTGATCCGGTTTTCAGTAAATCTATCCCTAGTGCATAAACTGGTCCCTGATCTTTTGTTTCACCATTCTTATCAGGCATATCCAAAATGCCGCCAAAGGTTATCCTTGGACTCCAAAAGTGATCTGGATATTCTTTGTCTAGGTTTCTAATGATTTGATCAACATTCAATAGAGCAAGGTCATTTGGGAGCATTTGGCTTTCTTCTTTATAGGCACGTGTTACAACCTTTTCATGTCCAGAAATAATGACAGCAGTACTCTGGAAAACAGAGTTCATTGATCCTTTCATGAATCCGATTGCAAAAATAACAATAGCTACAGTGATTGTTATAATTATAACAGGAAATAAACTTCGAGAACGATCACGTAAAAGACCTTTANTAAGGAAATACATCATGCGACAGTTTTCCCCCTCAAAGCATCTGTTGGCTTCATTTTAGCAATGCGCCTCGATGGTAAGTAACTAACAATAATTACAATAGCAAATACCAAAATGGTTGTGGAAACAATTAGGCTTAAGGAATAAATAGGCATGAGTTGTTTTGCAATCATAAATCCCATCTCCGCATAGTCCATAGGCATCGGGACTCCATGTTCTGCNGTCCACCAGAGAATAATNCCGAANGGGAAAATAGTTAAGCCCGTTGCAAGAACAGCATTGATGCCACCTTCAATGGTGAAGAGACTAACAACTTTTGAACGCGTCATCCCTAAAGCCATCAATGTCCCTATCTCTTTTCCGCGCCTGAAAATTGACAAGACCTGGGCATTGAAAATCCCCATTCCTGCAAGTGTCAGTAAAATAATAAACATAATTTGATTAGCGGGTTTGTCTGCTTCGATCGCTGCTTCAATATCTTTGATTAAATAACTAACATCTCTATGAATCCAATNTTCTGAATTCTGTACTATATNTAGACCTTTTTCATAGGNAACGTAAGTCACCTCGTTTTCCATTGAAAGCATCTCCTGGGCTTTTTGAATTGGAATCCATATGTGTCCCGCATCTAATTTGAAATTTTCAGTATCCATAATATGAACGATGGTACCTTCATCAGCATCATATGTCCCACCAGAGTCAAGCCAGCGAATTGTAAAAGAATCACCCACATCTAACTTTATGCTATTTGCCATCCCTTTTCCTATCAAAACAGGGATGTGCACATCAGGACTTTTATCTAAAATTGCAGTAGGCATATTTACAACAGTTTGGCTAGGGTCAATCCCNTTCATAATNACTGGCATTATTCGGCCATTTGGATATATTGCTGCCTGGCTGACAAGTACTGGTACAGCTTTTTTTTCTTTAACCAGAGCATCTATGTCTTTTGGTAAAATAGAATGAGAATCTTCAAAAAGGACTGGATCTAGTGGGTCATACATTGGATGCCAATAGGCTCCGCCAGCAACTTCTGTATCAATGGTAACTTTTTTTGCATGCTGGCGCATACCATCATACAACCCAGTCACAAATATGATCATGAAAAATGATATCGAGGTTACAAATACATTCAGAAAAGTTCTGAGTTTTGCTCCAAATAAATTTTTAAAAGCTATTTTAAATAGCACTATGCATTGCCCTTGTCAATCCATTCATTCTTAACAATCTTTCCGTCTTCCATATGAATGATGCGTCTAAGATACCCCATGATTTTTTCATCATGTGTGGCAAATACGAACGAGGTATCAAGTTCCTGGTTTAATTCGACAAGGATTTTCATAATTTTATGAGAATTCTCAGCATCAAGATTCGCAGTTGGTTCGTCTGCCATGACCAGCGCTGGACGGTGTACTAATGCCCTTGCTATTGCAGTCCTTTGACATTCACCGCCACTAAGCTTAGCAGGCTTTGAGTTTATTTTATCACCAAGCCCAACCCATTCTATGGCTTGCAACACCCTTGTTTTTCTTTTTTTAGGTTCAACTTTATTGAGTATAAGTGGTAACTCGATATTCTCAAACACCGTATACACAGGAAGGAGGTTGTAGCTTTGGAAAATAAAACCCATGTATTTTCGTCTTAACTTAGCGCGCTCATTGTGCGAGGTGTTATCCATTGAATGTTCTAGTACACGGACAGCACCATTGGTTGCAGAATCTAAACCACCGATAATATTTAGAAGAGTAGTTTTTCCAGAACCTGANGGNCCTATTAGTCCAGTGAATTCTCCTTTGTGCAAGGTTAAATCAATATTTTTTAATGCAGTGAAGTGACTACCTCCGACTGGGAATCGTTTAACAACATTATCAATTGATATGACTACATTTTCTCCCATCTCTCTTCNCCATTAATGATTGTAGATGAACATAACTTGTAATCCAGTACCAAAGCCTGCTAACGATTGATGTAAAAATTGATCATGGTGTTGGTAGCTAGACCTATTAGGATAAATGGTGCATATAAAATTTAAACTATAATAGTTATAGGTGCTGCTCCATCTCAAAAAGTGATACAACTTTTCTTCCCCAATATTCATTTGTGAAACCATCATAATCTGGTGGGTTATACCTAATGGTATGCTTGCCATCAATGCAAGGAACTTAGAATCTCTTGTTGCATAATCGAATTGGTTTTGCAATGACATATACTCGACTGTAAGCAATAACCCTGTCGAAATAGGGAGTGTATAATCTGCGCCTAATGTTATCGTTACTACTTTCGATTTATTAGATTGGATCAACGCACTTTCATTCCAGAGGCCAATGAGCCCATCAAATCGATAATCAATGGCGAATCGACTATCCGAACCAAGAACCGAAGTGTTTATTGAGCTGATATTTTTGATAGATTTTGATGGATCAGTGTGGTAGGTAAAGCCCCATTCACCGATCGTATTTGAAAATTCAATTCGACCTCCATATGATAATGTATCATCCTTACTAGCTATAATCCAATTCCATGAAGATAGGTTGTGCATAGGAAACCAACGTAGTCTAAGTGCTTTTACACCACTTGTTTGACCAATTGGGTCCATTGGGTCAATCGAGTCAAACCAAGATAAAGTTCTCAACAATTGAGAAGTTCCAAAAACAATTTTTTGTAATCCAAATCTAGCTTCAAAATTCTCATTGTAATAACGGAGCCAATATCTATAGAACTCTTGCTCATGAAGTAATAATGAGTCCCCCGAATAATTCCTCATCCATCTTAATGATAATTCAGAGTCTATCACTTGATTACTTGTTAACTGTTTTAAGATTGAGAGTTTAGGTAGGTAGAGAAAGTTAGATTGATAAGATGACAAATCATCAGGGACATCACTACTTGTTAAACCACTAAGAGCAAGTTCACCTTTAAGTGAATAGGTTTGTAATTGTGCATGAGATTGAAGAAAAAAAAGAACAGGAATCAGACTTGCAAATCTCATTCAGCTTTTTCTATTTGGAAGTACCAGACACAACGCAGGAAGAAGTGTNAGGTCGCAAAGTAGTGCAGTCCCAATCATTCCAGCTGATAGCATACCAAACTGATAGGTAGGAAGGAATACTGATAATAANAGNACGGAAAAACCCGAAACTAAAATAGTTGTTGTAATCATNAACGCTGAACCTGTGCTCATTATGGTCGNTCTAATNGCTTCAACTCTNNTCATTCCCTGTCTTAATTCCTTACGATATCTTAAAAGGAAATGTAAACTATCATCCACCGCAATTCCAAGGGCAACTGAAAATGTCATTGCTGTTGGCGGTCGTATTGAAATNCCAAGCCAGGATAAAATGCCCAATACGGTAAAAATAGGTATTAGGTTTGTAATGAGGCTCGCAAATAATATAGATTTTTTTCGAAACATAAATGCCATAACAATGCTAATAAAAACAAGTGCAATGCCCAGGCTGTTTACTAGAGATTGTACCAGATAATCATTAGTCCTTAAAGCAACAACAGTTGTGCCCGTGCATTTAATGGACAGGTAAGGAGGAAAAGATTTAGAAAGGGAATCTATCTTTGCATATATCTTTTCCATTTCTGATGAGGTNTTGTTCTCAATTAATCCTGTAATTCTTAAAGTATTCCTATCTTTGTTTATTAACTGTAATTGTTCATCTCCTCGACTATCTAAAATTTGGTTAATGAAATTTTTATCATATGAATTAGTATCTCCATCTCCACGGATACGTTTTACGGATTCTAAAAATGTTGATATAGAGAAGAACCTGCTNCTCTTTAATTCTTTTTTTAATAACTCTTCTACATCTTGTAGGTGCTGTAGTACGTCAGGATCTAGTATATCCTTGTTCCTTATTGAGTTATCTTTTCTGAATTGTAGCAATACCTCAAAAGGCAACACACCTCCAAAGTATTTTTCTGTCAATTTTAGATCATTGTATAACTTGTTCTCTGGTCTGAGATCATCCATTAATGACGCATCTGTGGATAAATCTTTTATTTTATAAATCGCTGTAAATGAAATGAAAAGCGGTATGATTATAAAAACCCAAGGTCGCCTCGGGATTGCATTTGACAACCAGTTTAACATTGGGGAAAATGTATGCTCCCGGCCTTTACCAAATGATTTAAACAACATTATCCCAGATGGGACTAGAACTATTGACACTAACCAAGCGATCATTACGCCTAATGCTATTTCCATTCCAAATTCTTGAACAATGCTTATGGAAGTAGTCATCAATGCAATAAATCCTATGGATGTTGTTACGCTTGTTAAAAATATAACCTTTGACATTTGAGTCATAGTGATGAGCATTGCGTCGCGAGGGGTTAAGGAGTCCTTATTAAGATTCTCTCTGAATCGCGCTTGTATATGTATCGCGTCACTAATCCCAATAATGAATAACAATGTTGGTACAATATAGGTCATGATATTTATCTCAAGACCAAATAATCCCATGATCCCAAGCAGCCATATGACTGTAGTGAGAACTGTCATCAAGGGTATAGCAACAAACACCCAGTTCCGAAATACATAGCTGAGTAANGAGATGAGAATTATTGCAATGGGTGGTAAAAAAAGAAAATTATCCCTAACCATGTAGCCAACATATTCAGTTCTTAAAACGGAAACTCCTGAAAATGTCCATGATGGTGAAGTCCCTTGAGTTAGCTTTTTAATTTCTTTTAAGACAGCACTCCGGTCCTGGTGGTTATTTGCAATATCTCTTAGAGTTAGCATAAAAGCACCAAACCTGAGGTCTTTCGATAATATCCGAGAACCTATTGAAGGGTCTGATTGAATGTACTTCAACTTTTGTAATACCGTGTCTTGGTTCCATTCAGTACCGCTATTATAAAAGTCTCCAAGCCATGCTTTTGTGTCTAGGTCGCTTAGGCTAAAAATCGACACAACATTTTCAACACCATTTAATTCCTCTAGCGCGTAAGCAATATTTTCTAGTTCTTTATATAGTTCTCGATCAAGATAGTCTACAGGCTCATAGATTATTGTGATCACATTATCCTCTCTTCCAAAATCATCTCTAAAAGAGAAATATTCTTCGACAGCGGGATCATTTTGGGAGAAGAGGTGTTCTATTGAAAAATCTATTGTTAGATTGGGTATGAATAGAGCCCAAATCATGGTCAATAAAAGTATGCCACAAAGGGTGAATTTTGGGAAATCTATTACTTTACCAAAAATTTTTTCTATCATTGATTATCAGTATTAAATGGAAAATTTTTAAAGAAATTAGTAATTAGGTGAGAGCACAATTGTCTTTAACTATAACGGTTCACTAAATATCAAATGCCCAGCTATCGTAAAGTTTCATTAGTTCTTTTGTGATGGGCCCCGNNACTCCATTACCAATTATTGAATTATTTACTTTGACAATTGGAACTATGCCTGATCCACTATTCGTTAAGAATAGCTCACTTAACCTATCAAAATCAACTACGTTTAGTTCACCGTATTTAACAGCGTAGGGAGAGTGCGTAATAATTGTATTTCTAGTCACCCCTGGAAGGACGCCAGTTTTTTTTGTAAAGAGTCTATCCTTTTTTATCCAAAAAAGATTGCTTCTACTTCCTTCAAAAACCATCTGATTTTCATCCATCAAAATAGCATCAAAGCACTCATGTTCTTGAGCTAATTGATATGCATTCAGACAAGAATGATAGTTTGTTGTCTTTATTTCAGGGGTATCNCTTTTTGCCTGAACTGTAATNACAGATACTCCGTTGTAGATATCATAATCAAGATCTAGTGGCATGGTATATATAATTACTTTATCTGGAACCANTAATACTCTAACTCTTTGGTCTGCTTCAGGCGAACTTTCAATAACTTGCATTATCATTGATTCAACCTTTTTTCTATGAAAGGAAGGTTTTAGACTTGTTGACTTAGCTGAATTAAATAGACGATCCAAATGAGGTGTTAGAAGAATGGGCCTATGGTCCCTTGTCCTNATGGTCTCATATAGTCCAGTTTCAAAGTTAAAGACACTCGTCCCTGGCTGCAGTTCATTAATATCAAACAATTTCCAGGAGNTATTTACTAATGCTTTAATCATTCAGNATTGTTTTNATTTANACCTTCTCTNTTTCTTTTCATTAAGNANGATGTTTCCAATGAAAGAATATTGTAATTGTAGTAAAATCATTAGTCTCATGGTAAAGATATTTAATCATTTCTATTAATAAAACTCATGCCCTCTCCAAAACTAGAAAAAGCATACAACCCATCTTCCATCGAAGATAAGTGGTACGAACATTGGATCACACAAAATTATTTTTCTGCTGATCCAAAATCAAAAAAGAATCCATATACTATTGTAATCCCTCCTCCCAATGTAACGGGAATGCTTACTGTAGGTCATGTTTTGAATAATACCATACAAGATATATTAATTCGGAAGGCTCGCATGGAGGGAAAAGAAGCGTGTTGGGTTCCTGGTACTGATCATGCATCAATTGCAACAGAATCAAAGGTTGTAGCAATGCTTGAGGAACAAGGTTTAAATAAAAATGAACTTACCCGAGAGCAGTTTCTAGAGCATGCCTGGGAATGGAAAGAAAAATACGGTGGAATAATTATCAACCAGTTAAAAAAACTTGGATGTTCCTGCGATTGGGATAAAGAACGATTTACCATGGATGATGATTACACGAATTCAGTTTTAAGCGCATTTGTAAAACTATATAATAAAGGTCTTATCTANAGAGGACATCGAATTGTNAACTGGTGCCCAGTTTCTAANTCTGCNATTAGTGANGAGGAAGTTATTCATCAAGAGAAAAATGGATCACTATGGTATTTTCGATATCCAATAACAAATTCTGATGAATATNTTGTGGTAGCAACTACACGGCCCGAAACTATGCTNGGTGACACTGCAGTAGCGGTACATCCAGATGATGAAAGGTACAGAGATTTTATAGGGTCAACTATTACGCTGCCATTGGTTGGGAGGAAGATCCCAATCATTTCTGATAAATTTGTAGACCCAGAGTTTGGGACTGGTTGTGTTAAGGTAACCCCAGCACATGACCCCAATGATTTTTCTATGGGAGAGCGGCATAATCTTGAATTCATTAACATCATGAATGAGGATGCCTCGCTTAATTCAAATGTTCCAGAAAAATATCAAGGCCTTTCTCGCGAAGAGGCGAGGAAACGGGTCGTTGAAGACCTTAAAACCTTGGGGCTGGTAGATAAAATAGAGGACTATGTAAATCAGGTTGGTTTTTCAGAAAGAGGTCAAGTCCCCATAGAATTTTATATGTCCGAGCAGTGGTTTTTGAAGATGACTGATCTTGCCGGTCCTGCTCTTGATGTGGTTAAGAATGGTGAAATTGCATTTCATCCTAAACACTGGACGAAGACATATAATCACTGGATGGGAAACATCAAAGATTGGTGCATAAGTAGGCAGCTATGGTGGGGACATCAAATACCAGTCTGGTACCATAATGATGATAAAAAAAAGATACACGTATCTGTTGAAGGTCCTGAAGACCCAGAAAATTGGACGCGTGATACAGACGTCTTAGATACTTGGGCGAGCTCTTGGCTCTGGCCAATGGGGGTCCATTCTTGGCCCAATGAAAGTGATGAGCTAAAAAAGTTCTATCCGACAGATACTCTAGTAACTGGACCGGATATTATTTTTTTCTGGGTTGCAAGGATGATTATTACTGGCTGTGAGTTCATGGATCAAGTACCCTTTAAGGATGTATACTTCACATCGATACTAAGAGATGAGACTGGGAAAAAGTTAAGTAAGTCCCTTGGGAATTCTCCAGACCCCATCGAACTGTTTAATGAATTTGGCACCGATGCGGTAAGGTTTGGGATCATGCTAATGGCACCACAGGGGCTCGATGTTTTATTTTCAAAAGACAGGCTTGAAATCGGAAGAAATTTCATGAATAAACTATGGAATGCCTGCCGGTTCATTGAAATGAATATCGACAAAGAATACAAAAGAGATATAGAGTTTGACAACCTGGAGTTGGGTCTTTCTGATAGATGGATTCTAAGTAGGCTAACAAAAATGGTTAAAGATTATAACCTTCAGTTAGAAAGGTTTCATTTTAATGAAGCTGCAAAGATACTCTATGAATTCACTTGGAATGATCTTTGTGATTGGTACGTTGAAATTGCAAAAATAAGATTTTATGGAGAAGATGAAACTAAATCTAATATTGTAAAATATATTTCTCTTAAATGCATACGAACAGTGCTCACTCTCCTGCATCCATTNGCACCATTTATAACTGAAGAACTTTGGAAACACTTTAGCCTNCAAGGAGCATCTGATTTGATCGTTTCATCCTGGATTTACAAAGAAAATATGACTGATCTTATTGCTGAAGAAGATATGCTTGTTCTAAAAAAATTGATAACCTCTATCCGATCAATTCGGAGCCGTATGAACGTATCTCCAGGTAAACGCTCTAATCTTTTTGTAAGATGCACGNNGNANCAATCAGANTTTTTAAANCTNCANGAAGATTTAGTNAAATCNCTTGCTAAAGTTGANAATATTTCATCAGGAACGGANATNGTCAAACCAAAACAATCNGCTACATCAGTTGTTANTGGGATGGAGNTATACATTCCNCTACAAGGATTAGTAGATTTAGAGGAAGAAAAACATAGAATGATAAAACGTATTTCAGAAATTGATCAATTACTTGGTGCTATTAATTCAAAACTGTCTAATGAAAACTTTTTAAATAGAGCGCCTGAGAATGTTATATATAAAGAAAAATCGAATCTCAAAAAATTAAATGAAGAACTAGAAAAAGTAACCTCAAACTTGGACATGCTTAAATGACAAAAGTTTTATACCTACTACTTGTTACCTCAGTGTTAATATCCAAATCCTTTGATGCGACTCTTACTGTTTATAAAGATGGGACTGCCCTTGTTAAGCAGCCAGTTGTCTGGACGATTCCTGCAGGGAAAAGTTATGTTACCTGGAGCGGGCTACCCAATGGAGTTCATAAGGACACACCATTTCTTAATCTTNATGGAGCTGATATTTTATCACAACGATTTAATGATAACATNTTTTCTGGTGCTGATTATTTCAGTTCANTACGGGGGGAGCAAATTCAGGTAAAACCCAAAGATNGTAAATTGGTAAAAGGTACTCTTCTAGAAATAAACTCTAGNTCTGTTACNATCGCACACCAGTCTGGTGTTATNACTTTTAACAGANNAGAACTAGANTANATTGGNAATAAAAACAANGATCTTCTTGAGCCATTTTTCCATCCCTATTTATCTTGGGATATAAAATCGAAGTCTAATAAAAAAGTTGAAGGAGATTTAGTCTATAAGACAAATAACTTTGTATGGAATACCGTTTATAGGCTGAAAATGATCAACGAAGAAAAGGGCGAGCTTATTGCTGAGGCTGTCATATCAAATAGTTCCAACATGGACTTCAAGAATGCTAATCTTCAACTAGTAGAAGGTAATTTAAATAAAGCGAGAATTAAGGAACCGCCAAGGCCAGAGCGTATGAGTAGAGCCTTATCCATGCAAACAAATGAGAATATGTCTATGATGACTAAAGATGAACTAGGCGATTACCATATTTACTCATTAAACGAAACTCATGATCTTGGTGCAAAAGAAAACATCACAGTTAGAATGTATGGACCATTAGATGTTGGATATGAAAAGAAGTATGTTTTTGAAAATACAGAGCGTCGCCAAAAAGAAGAGCCTTTAGAAGTGCAGCTTACAATGGACAATACAGAGTCAAATGGACTTGGGATTTCTCTTCCTGGGGGGAAGGTAGAAATGTATTCGTATAAAAAATCTAATGCTCTAGAGTATATAGGTGCTGATAAAATGGGTCAGGTTCCCAAAGGTCAATCAACAACTCTAACCTCTGGTCGGGCTTTTGATGTTATTGGAAATCGTAAGGTNNTAAATTATGANCGNCAGCGAAAAAGNGAGGAGGCTGTNATTGAGATAAAAGTATCNAACGCNCGGAATGAGAAAGTTGATGTNNTACTTNTTGANCATATNAATGGAGATTGGATTATCAAGGACGAGTCCCTTGATTATCAGAAAAAAGATGCTTCCACNGTTCATTTTCCGCTATCNTTAAATGCCGGTGAGACAAAAAGTGTATACTACACTTATCGCAAAGAGTGGAAATAAGACTCTGAAAGGTTGATCCTTGAATCTTAATGATTCCATCTCCGTTGTTTTAGGAGTTGGTCCCCAAAGAGTAAAAGTATTAAATGGTCTAGGGGTTGAGAACATCAAGGATATGTTATACTATTTCCCAAGACGATATCTTGATCGCACGACTCTCACACGTATACGAGATCTTAAAAAAGGCGATCAGGTAACTCTTATCGCTCAGGTAGAGACACTTGGAGAAAGGAGGATACGTCGTGGCAGAATGTTTCAGATTATTGCTTCAGATGGTACGGGATTATTAACTCTTAATTGGTTTAATGGTGTTCGCTATGTTAAGAACCTTTTTAAAGTAGGCGATAAGTTAGCTATCAGTGGCAAGGTTGAATGGTATAACGGTTTTTCCATTACACATCCAGAAATAGAAAAGTTAAGAGACGATGAAGATCCTTTAAAAACTGGGAAAGTGGTACCCATTTATCCGTTAACACAGGAATTAAGATCAGTAGGCTTAGATCAAAGAGGCATCAGGAAGATATTGGGGATGATAGTTTCTGAATTAAATTCGATTTCTGAAATAATGCCTGAAGCAATTTTAAAAGAGCATGATCTTATTTTTCTTGATAAAGCTCTGCGTGACATTCATTTTTCAAAAAATCTTAGTGAATTAAGATCAGCCATAAAAAGATTAAAGTTTGATGAACATTTTTTCTTACAACTTCTTTTGGGATTAAGGAAACAAATGGCTTTTTCTTACCAAACTAAAAGATTGATTGATATTGGACCATACTTTAGGCCTATTTCAGAGACGCTTGATTTCGAATTAACTAATGCTCAAAAAAACGTAATACAAGATGTGCATTTAGATATGAAAAATAATCATCCAATGAATCGATTGATTCAAGGAGACGTTGGTTGCGGGAAAACAATAGTTGCGGTTCTTATTTCATTGATTGCAGTAGGTAATAATGTCCAGGTTGCAATAATGGCACCCACTGAAATTCTTGCAAGACAGCACTTTCAATCCTTTAAAGAACAATTAGATAAAGTGAATATCCCTTGTGCTTTGTTACTTGGGAAAATGAAAAAAAAAGATAGAAGTCCAATAATCTCTGGTTTAAAAAATGGTAATATACCCATTGTAATTGGTACCCATGCCCTCATACAGGAAGACGTTGCTTTCCTTAATCTTGGATTAGTAGTTATTGATGAACAGCATCGTTTTGGTGTAAATCAACGTTCCTCATTATTAGAAAAAGGTGACAACCCTCATTCAATGGCAATGACCGCAACTCCTATTCCAAGAACTCTAGCTATTACCTATCATGGAGATATGGATATTTCTGTGATTGATGAATTGCCATCAATGCGTATTCCGGTCACCACTAAAGTGATCAATCCGGAAAGATTAAATAACGTTTATAAATTCATTAGAGATGAAGTCCAGAAAGGAAGACAATGTATTGTTGTATACCCCTTGGTCGAAGAATCAGAGAAATCTGACCTTGCTGCGGCTGTCGAAGCGCATGATGAATTGTCAAGAATTCAGTTCTCAAATCTTAGTGTAGGCCTAGTCCACGGTAGAATGATTGTAGAAGAAAAAGATGAAGTAATTAAAAAGTTTGAGAAAAATGAAATTAACATACTGGTATCTACCACTGTTGTGGAGGTTGGTATAGATATACCAAATGCAACAGTAATGCTGGTTGAGCATGCAGAAAGATTTGGCCTTACGCAGTTGCACCAGCTCAGAGGTCGAGTAGGTAGGGGGGCCAACAAAAGTTACTGTATACTTGTTAGAAGAGGTTTTACTGAGACTTCAAAAAATAGACTATCTATAATGGAAAATACAAATGACGGATTTGTTATCGCAGACGAAGATTTAAAGTTAAGAGGGCCTGGTGAGTTTTTTGGTTTAAGACAGTCTGGTTTTTTTCAATTTAAAATTGCTGACATGGTCCAAGATGGGTCTTTGCTTCGGCAAGCTCGTTCCTCTGCTTTCAATTTAATNGATAATGATCAGAGNCTAGAGCTNGAGGTGAATAAGAGGCTAAAAGAATGGTTTATTACCGATTATGCTAGCTACTTAGGCAATATAAAACTATCTTGATGAAACATTTCGTATCTTCCAAGGGAGAATTAAATTCCCCGACTTTAATTTATTATTAAAATATCTTATTGGAGATAAAATGGGGCAAGAAAGCCTAAAAAAAGAAGAGCGTCTATTTTTATACCTCGTGAATACTTTTAAAACAAGTGCTATGGTAGCGCTTGGAAAAATGGAAAACCCAATGACAAATGAACTTCAGATTAATCTAAAACAGGCATCATATTATGTAGACCTGTTAGATATGTTGCAATCAAAGGCAAGGGGCAACATGTCGCAATATGAGGAACAAATGTTAATTAATACAGTTAGTGAGCTAAAGATGGAAATAATTAAACAGAAACCTTTGCAAAATGTTGATGATCAAAAGAGTGAAAACCTAACTGATGGTTTGTTGGGAGGGGAATAATGATTCACCCTAAATACATTCGCACAAATCGTCTGATTGCGCTGTTCGTACTTGTTCTATCTTTTTTAGTTTATTATGATACAATGGCNCCTTCCGTATCCTACTGGGACTGTGGAGAATTCATTGCTGTTTCTTATACACTTGGTGTACCACATCCTCCTGGTAGCCCACTCTTCCTTCTTCTTGGAAGAATAGCATCTTTACTACCTTTTAGTCAAGATATTGCATTTAGAGTCAATCTTCTTTCACCTTTATCAAGTGCNTTTGCAGTATTNTTNCTTTACTTAATCATTGTCCAAGTTGTTAACCACTGGAGAGGNAAAATNGATACAANNCGNGATGCGTTGATTGCTTTTGGTGCTGGGANTGTTGGTTCTCTTACATTTGCGTTTACAGATAGTCACTGGTTTAATGCTGTAGAGGCAGAGGTATATGCATTTAGCACGTTCTTTACAGCAATTGTTGTCTGGCTTATTCTTAAATGGAGTGAAAAAGCAGATGAAGAGGGACATGAGAGATATGTTTTAATCATTGCCTATATGATTGGTCTTGCAACGGGNCTTCACTTATTAAATTTATTGACTCTACCTTTTGTTGCACTGGTAATCTATTTTAGGAAGTACAAGTTTGAATGGAAATCTTTTGGTATTACAATGGTAATAACCGCTGTTGTCTTTTTTATCATTCACAATGTCATTATCAAAGGAATGCCAAAAATAGCAGACGCAATAGGAGTTTTTTCAACAGGGCTCTTAATCATTGCAGTTTTTGGAGCGATGGTTTGGGCAGTATTAAATCAGAAAAAGCTTATGTCAGTAGCGCTTACTTCAATGGTTTTAGTGCTTATTGGGTATTCTACCTACGCACTAATATTTATTCGTTCGAATCAAGACCCAGGAATAGATGAGAATGATCCCGAAACGGTCGAAGCATTTATTTCATACCTAGAGCGAGAACAATATGGCGATGTTGGCATATTGCCAAGAAGGTTTAATGGAGTTCCTCCTATCCATGAGGTGGTTGGTTACCCAGAGGGCCCAGGAAGATCTTTTTCCTCATCTCAAAAAAGAACTTATAGCCGACACGAGTCATCAAAACAGTGGGACTACTTCTGGGATTACCAAATAAGAAAAATGTATAATAGATATTTTTTATGGCAGTTTGCAGGAAGAGGGCCAGCAATTGAACCTGGTGTTATCAGGATGGGTGCTAAAAATAATGAGGATGGGGTTGATCTGTCTCAATTTGGTTTACCAATTGCATTCCTTTTAGGGATTCTTGGAATGTTTTATCATGCATACAAGGACGAGCGGATGGCCTTTTCAATTATGTCACTTTTCATAATGACCGGATATGCTATCATTATTTATGTCAACCAGGATGACCCTCAGCCTAGAGAAAGAGACTACTCATATGTAGGTAGCTTCTTTGCATTCTCGGTGTGGATTGGTGTAGGTACTGCTGCCATCAGTGAGTGGATATCAAAAAATGTGAAAGATTCAGATCTAAGTAAGAGGCTAATTGTAATTGCCCTAATAATGCAGATTCTTTTTGTTCCAACTGTAATGGCAAGAGCAAATTATCACTCACACGATCGTTCTGGGAACTTCGTTGCCTGGGATTATAGTTATAATCTGCTTCAATCTTGTGAGCCTAATGGAATTATATTTACAAATGGAGATAATGACACATTCCCACTATGGTATTTACAGGAAGTTGAGAGCGTAAGAACTGATGTGGCAGTTGTNAATCTCAGNCTTTTAAATACTCCTTGGTACATCAAGCAATGGAGAGATAAACGCCCCAAAGAAACCCAGTTCATAACACTAAGTGATAGAAAAATTGATCAATTGACNTCCAGCCTCCAACGTTGGGAGAAACAGAAGGTAAGAGTTCCAGTTTATGATGATCCAAAAAACAAGAAAGGATATATTGAATGGGAAATGAGACCAACTTATCAGGGCCAGGCTCTTCGGGTGCAAGACATGATGATTATGAGGATCATTAATGATGCAGCCTGGAGAGTTCCAATATATTTTGCGGTTACGGTCTCTCAACAAAACCGAATAGGGCTCGATAATTTTTTAGACATGCAGGGTCTAACCTTTCAATTAAAAAGTCACAGGACNTCTCCAGTTGATACTGAAAAAATGTATGAGAACTTGATGANGGATGTAGGTCCAAAAGAATGGTCTACAAACTTTAACCACNATGAATTTTATTCTTCTATGACTGAGTCTTTACAATCTGGTAACANTATAAAAAACGTAGAAAATGAATATAGTCAAGGTTGGTCTAAAAACTATCAGTCTGGCTACATGTTTAGAAATTTAGGGAATGAATCTATATACTTTAATAAGCAAACTAAGCGCTTATTGCAAAATTATAGAAGTGCTTATGTGCAACTGGCATTTACCTATTATGTAGACTATCAGAATCAATTAAAAAAGAAAAATAGCTCTGAAAAAAAGTTGGCCGAGTTAAAAGATAAGATAATTCGAACTCTTCACAAAATGGGTGAGAAAATACCAGAAAATACAATTCCAATAATATCNGAGGACTTGCATTACCAAGTAGCTAGAATATATGGCGACCTTGGTGAGNCTGANTCAATGAAGCAAATAATGCAGACTCTATTAGATAGAGAAGGCGGTAAACCCCTTAATCGTGTCGATTATGCTAATACATTTTATCGAGAATTAAATGATGGCGATAGNGCGATCGAAATCCTTGAAAAAATGAGGACGGATTTTTTACAGNTGGAGGCAATGGTAAAAGTTCAAGGGTTCAGTAGAAAAACAATGAACAGAGGAAAATGGAATAGATGGGAAAAAGCATACCCAGAAATAATTTCATCATTGGTATATATCTATAGAGAGACGAATAAATTAGATGAAGCAGAAATCATACTATCAGATTGGGTAAACAGAAATCCAACTGATGATAACGCCAAAAAGATCTTGGATGAGGTTCGCTCTGGCGGATAACATATAAAGGTCTCTATGACCAATGATTCACCCAAAGTTTCAGTAATCATTCCACACTGGAATGGTATAGAAATAATTTCAGAGTGCTTAGATTCATTGGCCAAAACTCAATTTGATTCCTATGAGGTGATAGTTTCAGATAATGCCTCAACAGATGGCAGCCAAAAGTGGCTTAAAGAGAATCACCCTGAAGTTCGTTTATTAGAAAACTCGAAAAATTATGGCTATGCAGGNGGTTGTAACAGAGGGTCAGAAATCGCAAGAGGNACCTTCCTNCTATTTTTAAACAATGACACNANTCANGANCTANGNTGGTTAGAACATTTGGTAAANCGTATTGAAATCAATAATGAGATTGCTGCTGTACAGCCTAAAATCTTAAACTATTTTGATAATGAAATNTTTGATTANGCAGGTGGNTCCGGAGGGCATATGGATTTACTTTGTTATCCTTTTGCTAGAGGGCGGTTGTTTTTAGAGCAGGAAAAAGATAAAGGGCAATATGACAATGCTGCGCAATGTTTTTGGACATCGGGTACTGCAATGCTCGTTAGAAAAGAACTATTTATACAGGCAGGAAAATTTGATGAGGTCTTCTTTGCTCACATGGAGGAAATAGATCTTTGTTGGCGTTTTCATGCAATGGGATATCAAACATGGGCAGAGCCTCTTTCTACTGTCTACCACAAAAATGCCGTTTCACTACCAATGCATAGTCATAGGAAATATTATTTAAATCATAGAAATAGTTTGCTAATGCTATTTTCAAACTACTCTGTTTTAAATACGTTTTACATTGGCACAATAAGAATTATGCTTGAGTTCATTGCTGTTGTATATGCTATTTTAAAACTTGATTTAAATCACGCCACTGGAATTATTAGATCTCTGCTTTGGATTCTACTACATCCTATTACTATTATTAGTAAGCGAAATCAGTTCAAGAAGCTCCGTAAAATTGAAGACAGAAATATTTTGAATAAACTTTTTAAGGGTTCTATNGTATTATNACACTATATAAGAGGGAAGAANACCTATTTTGATATAGTCCCCAAGGCCGACTGATATATTTCTCGTCTATCAGGATCCAGCTCCTTCATGTCTTTGAGTAATTCTTTTTGACCGAGCATGGATAAAACTTTGGCAATCTTTTCGGAATGTACTTTTAAAAAGTATTGGGTATGATTATCGCGTCCAATTTCTCTGTAGGACTGGTCCAAGCCATCAATTACTGAACTCATTTCTTCTAATACTAAATCCATTTGACCATCTTTAAACAGATCCATTGCTATATACCAAGCTAGTCGTGNTTTTCTAAGGCCANTATTTCTGTTGAGATTGTCNACCAGGGTTGTTCTAAACCCCCATCCTTTTTTATAATCAGATGAAGAACCCCTTAGTGCTATATCTCTAGCAATTTCAAGAGAACTGTTCCCACCATTAAATTCATATGTATCTATTTCTCCTGCCAAAATTAGATTCCCGTAGTATGCTAAAAATCCTGTTAAGGGTTCGAATAATACAGGGTCNTAATAAAGACTGCTNCCTGAGTTATAATAAAATTGAACACTTTTATCAAAGTATCTTAGGTCGCCACCATTAGAGAAAAGAGCTTGGCAGTTATAAATTGACTCATTCCCTTTTTCTGTTACGCCTTCAAATATAATTTGAACATATAATGGTATTGATAGATCACTATAGTTATCATCCCAACTNGTATTGATNAAAAACCTTTTAATGTCACTAGATAGATTGACTACGTCTTGNCGTTCCTCGCTTCTAAGTAATCGGTCATCAAGCGTTACATCCACTGATGTAAATTGTGCAAATATTGCACTTGTGTAAAATAAAACTATGTAAAGAGAGTATATGGTTCTATTGGCCACAAGTAGAAATTGATAAAAATGCTTTTTATCTACAAGCTGTTTGTATTGGAGCAAACAAGGTAATTTATGCTATGGCAAATATTAAAGATTTGTTAAAGATACCCCAATATGAATCGGTAAAATCTATTCTTGATATTGCGGGATCATTAGGTGAACACGAGGGGAAGGAGATTTATGTTGTAGGTGGTTTTGTAAGAGATCTTCTAATGGGTAAATCAATAAATGATATTGATATAATGACTGTTGGCGAAGGTATCCCATTTGCTGAAAGATTATCTAATAAATTGGGACGAAAAAAAGTAGTCCCATTTGAAAAGTTTGGTACAGCACTTATACCTGGAGGAGAAATCCAAATAGAGGTAGCAACCGCCAGAAAAGAGAATTATAATAATGATTCGAGAAAGCCNTCAAAAGTAGTTTACACTNACTTNAAAGGAGACCTCCTTAGAAGAGATTTTACTATAAATGCAATGGCAATGGATATTCGGCCATCCTCTTTTGGAGTTCTGACTGATCCNTANGGTGGNATAACACATATTCAAAAAAAAGTAATACAAACACCACTTGATCCAGATGAAACATTTTCTGAAGACCCTCTAAGAATGATGAGAGCAGCATACTTTGCATCAAAGTTAGGTTTTAAGATTGAGGAAAAATGTCGTAGATCAATAAAAAAACAATCATCAAGAATAGATATTGTTTCGAAAGAAAGGATTCGAGATGAGTTTATCAAAATCTTGCGCACAAAGAAACCCTCTATTGGTTTGGTCATTTTGCAAAAAACAGGTTTAATGGAAAAAATATTTCCTGAGATAAATGTAATGTATGGGATGGACCAAACAAAAGAGTGGCATCATAAAGATATATTTGCTCACACAATGCAAGTCGTTGATAATTCAGCAAAGTTATCAGACAAGATGGAACTTAGATTTGCTGCGTTAGTACATGATATTGCAAAACCAATTACAAGAAGAATAGATAAGAAAAAAGGATATACTTTTCACGGACATGATGCAATTGGTGAAAAAATGATTGATACCGTTGCAAAAAGAATGAAACTATCCAATGATTTAAGAGATTATTTAAAAAAATTGACTTTGTTACACCTTCGTCCAATAGCACTAGTTAAAGATGTGGTGACAGATTCAGCGGTGCGAAGATTGATGGTCGCTGCTGGAAAAAATCTAGATGATTTAATGACCTTATGTCGCGCAGATATAACTACTAAAAACCCCAATAAAGTAAAAAGATATCTTAAAAATTTTGAAAAAGTAGAAAAAAAGATGGTGAACGTCATTGAAAAAGACAAAATAGTTTCTTTTCAGTCACCAGTCAGAGGACAGGAAATAATGGATGTTTGTGGTTTAAAAGAGGGTAGGGAAATAGGGGTAATTAAAAAAGCAATTGAAGAAGCAATATTGGAAGGAATAATTGGGAATACACATGGTGAGGCCTTAGAATACCTTCTTAAAATCAAAGATGATTATCTGAAATAATAATGAGCACATTTTATAAAAAAAATCTATGAAACAGAACCTCCAAAACTTTATTTAGAAAGTTTAGATTTTAGACCTTTTTATGAAAATGATTTCTACTTTTAAATATATATTTTTGATTTTTAATATACTGAATGCACAAGGCTACACACTTGAAGATTGTATTCAGATATCAATTGATGAAAAAAAGACTGTTTTATCTGCAGATATTGGTGTGGTTTNCGCATCAAAAGGACTAAAAGCTTCATATAGTGGTGTCNTACCATCAGTTCAAGCAACAGGAGCAAGCGGAGTGAATTATTTCCCTTGGCAAGAAAGCTTTAATATTAATTTTGAAGAGTTCACGCTTGATACAACAAGGACAAATCATTTTAATACCTTTTCTGCAGGAATAGCTGTCAATCAGGTGATTTATGATGGTGGTCGCTCTTGGAATCAAATTAAACAAGCAAGAANAAATCTAGATATTGCTAAATACAATCANAGAGCANTAAAAANACAGGTCATTGAGAAAGTTNTTCGTTCATACTANGGCTTACTTCAGGCTCAGAAACTATTGGATGTTTCAGAAAAAAACTTAGANATGTCAGTTCANCAGGTCTCACTTGTAAAAAAGCAATTTGATCTTGGTGTGGTTAAAAGAACAGACTTGTTGAANGCTGAAGTCGCTCAAGGACAGGCGCGGGTGGACATGTTGAACAAAAAAACAAACCTTCAAAANGCTAGGAGAATATTATTTAATGATATGGGGTTGCAAGACTTTGGNCAAGAGATTACTGCGGTAGAAAAAGAATGGCAAGCTCCTCAAATACCATCTAGTNCCGAATTATTAAGAANTTTGAAAANTNAAAANCCAAGTTTNTTAATTTCNNAATCANGAATCAATCTTGGNGATCTNNCATATCGANTTACAANAGGACTAAGANTNCCATCATTTAATTCAAACATAAATTATTCTGCAAATGGCCAAACTAGCAANGAGCTGNNAGATGCTTTTACTAATGATTGGAATCTGGGTNTAAATCTTTCANTAAGCATTCCAATTTATGTTGGTAACTCTTTATCGCTTCAGCAGCAGCAAGCAAGACTATCGCAACAACAGGCTGAACATTCATATACCGTACTTTTAAATGATCTTCGAGTTCAGGCTGAATTAATTAGAGAAACCCTTGGAAACTATGCTGAAATAATNCCATTGAATCAGTCTGTAGTTTCATCTGCCGAAGAAGATTTAAAACTTGTTAGAGAGAGGTATAGTTTGGGCTCTGCTACCATTCTTGAAGTGCTTGATGCTCAAGTATCCCTCATTCGCTCAAATTCTAATTTAATTAATATTATTCATGATGCTAGAGTACAAGAAGCAAGTCTGAAAGCAGTCCTCGGGACTCTAGATCTTGAATATCAACCAAAAGAAAAATAAGATGTTAAACATATTAAAAAAGAAAAAAGTTTGGATACCCTTGTTGACTCTTTTTATAATTATAATGGGTTACTTTATTTCAAGTTCTTCAGATGAAAAAGAATTAAGGGTCGAGGTTGAGTTAGTCCAATCAAGAGAAATTGTTCAAAAAGTAAATGCTAGTGGGAAAATACAGCCTGAAGAAGCAGTCCAAATTACGTCTACTATTACTGGATGGATTACCGAAATTACTGTGATCGAAGGGGATACTGTTGAGCCTGGTCAGCATTTAATAAGTATTGACGAAAAGCAGATTCGTCCTCGATATAACAATGCTGTTTCTCAGGTAAAATCTTCAGAAGCTAATCTGCGGAAGGTTCAATCACAAATGGATAGAACTCAATCATTATTTTCCCAAAAATTAATTTCAAAGCAGGAGCTTGAACAAATTGAGGCATCCTACCAGATTGCCTTGAGCCAATCTGAACAGGCAAATGCAAACCTGTTGTCAGCGGAAGATGAGCTATCAAAGACGCGNCTTACAGCACCCAAATATGGTATTGTGACCAGCATTACAAAAGAGGAAGGTGAGATGGCAGTTGGNGGNATGTTTAATCCTGGAGTTTTGATGACAGTNGCNGATTTGAGCAAAATGGAAGTAGAAGTAGATGTAAATGAAAATGATGTCATTAACATTGAAATAGGCGACACCTCTGAAATTGAAATTGACGCCTACCCGGACACTATTTTCTATGGAGTGGTTAGTGAAATTGCCCATACTGCTCAATCAGCCAATATGGGTGTACAAAGCCAGGTTACAAACTTTAAGGTTAAAGTTAGAATGATCTCA
>FUFK010038257.1_pt1 | contig 34865 bp, 32 predicted proteins | sample 1021851 | NCBI WGS metagenome assembly FUFK01 (sample SAMEA51879418, study PRJEB19060) | metagenome | reverse complement strand
GAGAGAGCCATGCGATGTCCGGAGCGCCACCACTTTGGATCTCTGCCTCCAATTCGACTGCTCGTTGATCACCGCCTTCGTAGGCAATGTCGATACCTGTGCACTCCTCGAACTCCGCCCACGAATCTTCGAAGAGTTGCTGCTCAACAGGCGCGATTGACCCCACGATGGTGACAACAGTGCCGTCGTTACCCGCATACTCGGCGTACGGGTCACACAATCCATCCGGTGTGCCGTCTCCCTCATCCGTGGGAGTCGGATCTGGAGCATCGGGGACATCTTCCGTCGGCGTCGCCGTGGCCTCTACCTCGTCGCTCTCGCTCCCGAGGTTGTCACTTTGCCCACACGCAACAAGCAGTGCTCCGCCAGCAAGCACGCAGACGAGATTTCGCGTCAGACGCTTCGCTTTCATCGCCGCCACGGATCTTCCTCCCCACAAAAGACGCTTGGCCGTCTGTGTGGCCTCACAGTACGCAACATCAGGCCACCTGCCGATGATTTCGGTAGCGCGATCGATCGCACCTCCCGGTTGATGCGTGTGTCCTACACCTGCAGCCACACCGTCGTATTCGGGCCGACCTCCACACCCGCGTCACCCGCGACCACCGGCCCCGATGCCACAAGGATGCTTCCTGCCACTGGAGACGGCAGCCACTGATCCGAGGTGTTCGCGACAACGACGACGTCGTTGCCTCGCCGAAAGACAACGAGCTCGTCATCGTCGACGGACCAGAACTCGATTTCCTCGCGCGCCAAACTCGGATGAGACCTACGCAACGTCAAACTCGAGCGATACAGATTCAGCATGCTGTCGGGGTCGTCCCCTTCGGCCGCCACCGTCGACGACCCCCAATGCTCAGGTTGGGGCAACCACAACGGAACATCAGCCCGGGCGGTGAAGCCGTAGGGCGGCTGCGATCCCGACCACGGCAGGGGAACCCGGCCGCCGTCGCGCCCCTTCTCCTGCCCGGCAGACCGAAACCACACCGGGTCTTGTCGAGCGGAGTCAGGCACCTCCACATCACAGAGCCCCAGTTCTTCACCCTGATACACGTAAACCGACCCTGGTAGCGCATGGGCGATGAGCGCCAGAGCGCGAGCCCGCGCCCGACCCTCCGGTCCGTCGCCCAGTCTGGTCACCACCCGTGGTGAGTCGTGGTTGCTCAAGGCCCACGTTGGCGGCGCGCCAACCGCGGATACCGCATCGATCCCATGCCGAATGGCGTCGCGGATCGATTTCGCGTCCCACGCGACGACGAGAAAATCAAAGCCGAAGATCTGATGCAAAGTATCCGGAGCCACGTATCGCGAGGCACGCTCCGGAGCTACCCACGCCTCGACAACAGCCATCTTGTCGTTGCCGTAGGACTCCAGTAACGAGCGCCACTGGCGATAAATGTCCTGAATTTCGTCGCGATCGAAGAGCGCCGAATTGGCCAAGGCGGCACGACGCTCTACCGCCTCGGCCGAGCCAGGATCGAGGTCGAAGCGAAGCGATTGGCTCATGCCGATCGGATCGATCAGGTCCGGATACGTCATGTCCTTGGCCAGCCCGAGCGCCACATCCACCCGGAACCCATCGACCCCGAGATCAAGCCAGAAGGCGAGCGTGTTCAAGGCATCGATCCGCACCTCGTCGTTGACCCAGTTCAGGTCGGGTTGGGTGTGGTCGAACAGGTGCAAGTACCACTGCCCCCAGGATCCGTCGGGTTCTTTGACCCGAGTCCACGCCGGACCACCGAAGATCGACTCCCAATTGTTGGGTGGCAGTTCTCCCGCCTCCCCCTTGCCGTCCACAAAATGGAAACGGCGGCGGGCATACGACCCAACCGGTGCACTCAACGCCTCGACGAACCACGGATGGGAAGCCGAGACGTGGTTGGGGACGATATCNACGATGACGCGCAAGCCGCGCTCGTGCGCCTGCTCAACAAGCCGGGCGAAGTCGTCCAACGTTCCGAACATGGGATCCACCGCACGCGGATCGCTCACGTCGTAGCCCGAATCGTTCTGCGGGGAGGGGTAGAAAGGAGATAGCCACACGGCATCGATGCTGAGTGATTCCAGGTGTGCGAGACCGTCGATTACCCCTTGCAGATCACCGAGACCATCGCCGTTTCCGTCGCGGAAAGATCGTGGGTAGACCTGATAAACCGCCGCTCGGCTCCACCACGAGTCATGCTGCGTTCCCACCCTCACCGCGCATCCTTCGAGGGCACANAACGANGTCCGGCCACCGGGCCGGTGGAACTTCGCACCACAAGCTGCGTCGCCACCTGTGTCGACTCGGATTGGGCTGCGCCCTCGCGCATCTGCGCGAGCAATGATTCGGCCGCGATACGACCCAACTCGACCACCGGTTGGACGACGGTTGTGAGCCCGAGGTATTCGGCCATGTCATGCCCATCGACACCGACGACGGAGACGTCTTTCCCTGGTCGCAGGTCATGGGCGCGCAGGGCGCGCAGAGCTCCGAAAGCCATCTCATCGCTCAACGCAAAGACCGCGGTGGGCGGCTGCGCCTGAGTAAGCAGAGCGGTCATGGCCGCCTCTCCGCCTTCGATGCTGAAGTGCCCGTACGCCTCGAGCATGGGATCGACCTGGATGTTCGCCTCCGACATCGCCTGCGCGAACCCAGCTTCACGATCGAATTCAGCGGTGAAGGGGGTCTGTGATGGAGATCCGGAGATGGTTCCGATGCGCGTGTGCCCAAGATTGATTAGGTGCTGCGTGGCTAATCGGGCGGCGGCAACATCGTCGATGGTCACACTGGGAACGCCCGCCGCGGTCAACCCGATCATCGACGTTGGCATGTCCAAAGCGATGAGATCCTGTAATTGTGGGTCGGCCGGCGGCACCGCGATGATCAACATGCCATCGACTCGTCGCCTCAGACGTGGTGCGACGGGTGATCGTTGCCGGGAATTGCTGTGGTCGCCGATACAGGTCAACAGCAGGTCCATGTCGGCGGTGTGCAGAACACCTTCCACGCCAGAAAGGACCGTGGAGAAGAACCACCGAGCGATGTACGGAGTGACGACCGCGATGCTTCCTGTCCGGCCGGAAGCCAAGCGCGACGCGCTCGGGGAGATGACGTAGTCCAGTTCCGCGGCGATGCGCTGAACGCGAGCACGGGTCCTTTCGTCCACGTTCGGCAAGCCACGCAGGGCGCGGGAGACCGTTGCGGTCGATACCCCCGACGCTTCGGCCACATCGCGGATCGTTATTCCCACGAAGCACCCCCTGCCCTTGCGTGAACCGATTCCTCGGCGCCACCGTTCATCACGTCGCCCTTTCGAGCATGTGACGAAATGCTAGGCCCGTTCATGGGGTGGAACACAAGCGATTACATAGAAAAATTGTGCGAGATTTCACCATCTTGGGGGGTTGATTTCGCCGCAAGACTGTAAACGATGCCATCGAGGATGTCGGTTTCGCTGGCGACGACGCAGGACACGGGCAGCCTGCCCAGGATCTGCCGCAAGACCAAGGCCCCGCCCCCGATGACATCGACCCGTCCCGGATGTATCACGGGCAGGGCCGCCCGCTGGGTCCGGCTCATTTTCAGCAGGGAATCCGTGACTTCCTCGACCTGGTCTCGGGTGGTCACTGAGCCGTGGATTTGCTGCGCGTCATAGGACGTCAGGCCGTGCGCGAGAGCGGCCACCGTCGTCACCGACCCTGCGAGGCCGATGAAGCCCCGAATCGAGTCCACCGAGACGTCGCGGAAGGCTCGATCGAGTCCTGCATCGACAATCCCGGTGGCGTCGCGGATCTGATTGTCTGTCGGTGGATCCGAGTGCAGGCATCGTTCGGTCATCCGCACACATCCGATGTCGACACTGGTAGCCGACTCGATGAGATCGACTCTCGGGCCGCTGCCCCGAATGAATTCGGTCGAGCCACCCCCGATGTCCGCCACCAGAACGGGGAAATCACCCACACCATCCGGTAGCCCGCGCACCGCGCCCGCGTATGAGAGTCGGGCTTCGGCGAACCCATCAATGACCTCGGGCACTACCCCTACTCGGCGCTGAAACCCGTCGATCATCTCGTCTGCGTTGCGGACGTCGCGCGACGCCGACGTCGCAACGATGCGGAGCCCCGACACGTCCAGATCGTCGATCATCCGCGCGTACTCATCCAGCGCAGCGAACGTCCGCTCGAGAGCGGCCGGCGTGAACTCCCCGGTCGCATCCACCCCTTCTCCCAGCCGAACCGTTCGCATTTCTCGGGTGATTTCCCGCAACTCCCCGTCGATGACATCCGCCACCAGAAGACGAAGGGCGTTCGTGCCGCAGTCGATGGCGCCGTACCTAGTCACCGCTTGGGTCTTCCTTAATCGGCGGGTGGCGCTCGCCGCATGCCACCGGCTCCCACCACGAACCGATGGCGTCGAGCGCTTCGTCTCCAAAGGGATTCACCTCCGGGCCATTCGCCAGCGCCTGGCCCACCAGGACGTGCAGGCATTTCACCCGCCGCGGCATACCCCCGGCACTGATCCCGTCNATTTCCGGNACCTCTCCCAGTTGACGGCGTTCGGCGAGATAGCGCTCGTGGGCGCCGAGATATTGCCCGCGCAGGGCGTCATCCACCGCGAGTCGATCCTCCATCTCGCGCATGTATCCATCACCTTCGAGTGTCCCGATGGCGCTGGTCAAGCGCGGGCACGTCACGTAGTAGGTGGTCGGAAACGGTGTCCCGTCGTCTAGCCGGGGAGCAGTGGTGACCACCGCGGGGTCTCCACAGGGGCATCGATACGAAACGTCGAGAACATCCCGGGGTGTGCGACCGATCTGACGTTCGACCGCTGAAAGGTCACCGTCGTGCATGGCAGGACCCTACGCGCCGTCCTCCGGCTTCGGGGAAACAGCGGGAGGACCGTCGGCTCGCTGGACGGACTCCCACAAGACGGAGTGCCACCCCTGCGAAGTCTGCGCCACATTGTCCGACAACAGCGACTCCGCCGGCCGACCATCCCGGGAGATGGTGATGTAGCCGGTTTCCCCGGGGAGAAGGAAATGCAACCGTCGACGCGCCTCCGATGAGATGAACGCGGGATCGGACCATCGGTCTAGCTCGCTGTTCAACAGTTCTATCTGCTCGGTCGATGACGCGATATCCGACCGCAAGGACGCGACCTCGGCACGCTGCGTCAGCCAATTCCTTACCGGAACGGATAGGGCAACCACCAGGAGGCCGAGGACGGTGAACAGGATCAGGGCGCGTCCGGTGAGCGATCCGCCCGGGGCGCTTCGAGCCACGGGTTGCCGACCAGAGCCAACATCGTCGATGGGGGTTGGGCCGCGGGAAGGGGACGACACCCCCCGATCGTGTCACGTAGACCTCGATTTTCCCAGTAACCCCACCGGTAACACACGTATGCGGGTGGATCGGCGACGCGGGTGCGGTTGCTCAGCCAGCCCAGCGCGAGAAGGCCCGACGCCCCGCGTACCGACCGGCATCGTCCAACTCTTCCTCGATGCGCAGAAGTTGGTTGTACTTCGCCACCCGCTCGGACCGAGCCGGCGCTCCGGTCTTGATCTGCCCACAATTCACCGCGACCGCGAGGTCCGCGATTGTCGTGTCTTCTGTCTCACCCGAACGATGGGACATCATCGAGGAGTATCCGGCCGCCGTGGCCATCGCCACCGCATCCAAGGTCTCGGTCAGCGACCCGATTTGATTCACCTTCACCAGCAACCCGTTCGCAGCGCCGTCGGCTATCCCGCGCGCCAATCGCTCCGGGTTGGTCACGAAGAGATCGTCGCCGACGAGTTGAACTCGATCTCCCACCGTGTCGGTGAGGTGAACCCACCCACTCCAATCATCTTCGGCCAACGGGTCTTCGATACTCACCAGCGGGAAATCAGCCAGGAGAGACTCGTAGTAGCCGGTCATCCACTCCATCGATCGATCGGCGCCCTCGAAGGTGTAGGAGCCGTCGGAGAAGAACTCTGTCGACGCGACGTCGAGGGCGAGCGCGATGTCGCTACCCAGGGTCAGGCCGGTCGCCTCGACCGCTCGCCCGATCAGCTCCAACGCGGCGCGGTTGTTCGGCAGATCCGGTGCGAAACCGCCTTCGTCACCCAAACCAGTCGCGAAACCTTCTGATTTCAGNACCGACTTCAGCGAGTGATACACCTCGGTTCCCTGGCGAAGGGCCTCCGAGAAGGTCGCGGCACCGATCGGCGCGATCATGAACTCTTGAATGTCCACGCCGGTATCCGCGTGGGCACCTCCGTTGAGAACGTTCATCATGGGGACCGGCAGTACGTGCGCGTTGGGCCCGCCGACATACCGGAACGGTGGAAGATCGGCCGAGAGGGCCGCTGCGCGAGCCACCGCGAGGGAGACACCCAAAATGGCGTTCGCTCCCAGTCGAGACTTGTTGGGCGTCGCATCGAGGTCGAGCATCGCCGTATCTACGCCTCGTTGATCGGACGCTTCGAACCCGAGTAGTTCCGGTGCGATTTCTTCTTCCACGGCACGGACGGCGTCCTGCACGCCCTTCCCGAGATAGCGATCTCCACCATCTCGCCTCTCCATCGCCTCGAAGGCCCCGGTGGACGCGCCTGAGGGCACCGCAGCGCGCGCCACGGTGTCGTCATCGAGGAGCACTTCCACTTCGACCGTCGGATTGCCTCGAGAGTCGAGAATTTCGCGAGCGATGAGTGCGTCTATTTCCGCCATAGACACCAGCCTATTGGCCCCTGCTTCCGATCCCCGTCCGTGATCGGTGGACACTGGTGACATGAACGCCGCCACCGCGTCATCGGTGTCCTCCGCACCCTCGCTCGAGACGTGGCGCATCATCGCGGTCGCGGCGGTCATCGTCTCCGTCATCGCGTACGCAGTGCTGTCTGGAGTCTGGGTCAGCACCGAGGCCGGGTGGTATCAGTCGCTCACGAAACCCATCTGGCAGCCACCGCCGTGGGTTTTCGGTGTCATCTGGCCGTACAACTTCATCGTTCTCGCCGCCGTCGGCAGTCTCATCGCCTGGCGAGCGCCACCGGGCAAGGTCGCTGTCCTGTTGTCCTTCCTGGTCGTAAGCATCGCCCTCGCGCTCACCTGGGCGTATTTGTTCTACGTTCCGCACGCGCTGGGCGCCGCCGCGCTCGCTCTCACATCGGCTGCCGTAGCCACGATCCCGATTGTCGTCGTCGCGTTCCAGCAATCGTGGGTGTGGGGAACACTCCTGATGCCGTACCAGATCTGGGTCGCACTCGCGGCCTCTGTTTCCTGGGGCTACGTCTCGCTGGCGACCTGACTCAGGAACCCAGCGAGTCGAGATACGCCACCAATCGCGCGTCGTCCCAGGATGCTTCGAGGTCTCGCGCAACATCAGCCGCGACTTCCGAGGGGCTTCCCTCGCGCACTGTCCACTCGCTGCGCACCCATCCGGCGAGGTAGGCGTCGGCATCGACATCTCCCAGGCGCATAGCCGCCTCGTCGATCGCCTCCTGACAACGTTGATGCAGCGGGATCTTGACGATTTCATCCCCGTCGCGGGACGCCACCATGGACGGGATATCTCGCCACGATGTCACCTGGAACTCGGTCACCGACGGACTCCTTCGTTCGCTCGCTCGAGGGCATCTCGAACGTCATCACTCACCATGTCCGGATGCTCGATCGCCAACGAGCCCAATCGATCTCGCATCACCGGAGTCCAGAAGGTGCGCAGGTGGGTCGCCATTCGCTCACTCACGTCCTGATCCACCGGCATGTTCGCTGCAATCTGGTGNGCCATCGCGATCAAATGCTCGTCCTCGTACGTCAGCGCTGGCTCCGCTCCGCTCACGCTGGCACCCCGGACGAGGGGCGGACCTGGACCGCTGTCACCTTGTATTCGGGACAGTTCGTTGCCCAGTCGGAGTTCTCGGTGGTAACGACGTTGGTACCGCTGACCGGATGATGGAACGTCGTATAGACAACACCGGCTGGAATGTNGTCGGTGATTCGAGCGCGCAGCCGTGTCGAGCCGGCACGGCTGGACACCTCGACCCAATCGCCGTCCCTTACCCCGCGGGTTTCGGCATCCGACTCGTGCATATCCAAAACGTCCTCGGTATGCCACACCACGTTGTTCGTGCGCCGGGTCTGGGCACCGACGTTGTATTGACTGAGAATTCGACCGGTGGTGAGCAACAGCGGAAACTTCCGGGTCGATCGCTCGTCGGTAGGAACATACGGTGTGGTCACGAATTGCCCTTCACCTCGGACGAATCGATCCACGTGCATGATCGGCGTGCCCTGCGGCGCGTCATCGTTACAGGGCCACTGCACACTGCCAACGTCATCGAGCAGTCCGAAGGAAACGCCGGCGAAGGTGGGCGTGACCGCAGCGATCTCATCCATGATCTGGCTCGCGTCGTCGTAATGCATGTCGTAACCCAAAGCGGTCGCGAGGGCGCAGGTGACCTCCCACTCGGCCATTCCGGTTCGTGACGGCATCACCGGGCGCACGCGGTTGATCCGTCGTTCGGCATTGGTGAACGTCCCATCCTTCTCCAAGAACGAGGTGCCCGGAAGGAAAACGTGCGCGAATTTCGCCGTTTCGTTGATGAACAGGTCTTGAACGATGACGCAGTCCATCGACATCAACGCGTCCGTGACGTGCGCGGTGTTCGGATCCGACTGGGCTATGTCCTCCCCTTGGATGTACATGCCTTTGAACTCTCCCGCCGTGGCCGCATCGAGCATGTTCGGAATGCGCATCCCCGGATCACCGCGCAACTCGGTTCCCCACAGGTCCGCGAACTGTTGGCGCACAGTGTCGTCGGACACGTGCCGATACCCGCTGAACTCGTGCGGGAACGACCCCATGTCGCAGGACCCCTGGACGTTGTTCTGTCCCCGCAAGGGATTGACGCCCACACCGGACCGCCCGATATTTCCCGTGGCCATCGCCAGGTTGGCCATCGCCATCACCATGGTTGAGCCCTGGGAATGCTCGGTGACCCCGAGGCCGTAGTAGATCGCCGCATTGGGTGCGAGCGCGTAATCACGCGCCGCAGCACGAATCTGGTCCGCCGGTACGCCCGTGGCCTGCTCCAGTATTTCGGGACTGTTCTCGGGCAACCGGATGAAGTCTTCCCACGCGCGGAAGGACTCCGAGTTGCATCGCTGTTCGACAAACGCTCGATCAACGAGACCGTCGGTCACCACTACGTGACTGATCGCGTTGACGACGGCCACGTTAGTCCCGGGCAACAACTGCAGATGGTGGGCAGCTTCCACGTGCGCCGAGCGGACCAGCCCGATCGAGCGTGGATCCACGACGATCAGTTCCGCACCCTGACGCAGGCGTCTTTTCATTCTCGAGGCGAATACCGGGTGCGCGTCGGTGGGATTCGCTCCGATGACCATGATGACGTCTGCGTCGGCTACCGACGTGAAGTCCTGAGTTCCGGCACTTGTTCCGAACGTTTGCTTCAGGCCGTACCCCGTGGGCGAGTGGCACACGCGCGCACAGGTATCCACATTGTTGGTACCGAAGGCTGCGCGGACCATCTTCTGGACGACGTATACCTCTTCGTTCGTGCAACGTGAGGAGGTGATTCCACCGATCGCATCGGTTCCGTACTGCTGCTGGATAGACGACAGACGCTCCGCGGTGAAAGCGATCGCCTCCTCCCAGGTCACCACCTTCCAGTCGTCCTCGATGGAATCGCGGATCATCGGCTCCGTCACACGGTCCGTGTGACCGGCGTACCCCCAAGCGAATCGACCTTTGACGCAGGAGTGTCCTGCGTTCGCCCCTCCGGTCTTGTCCGGAACCATGCGCACGAGTTCGTCTCCGCGCAGTTCGGCAACGAAGGAGCACCCGACTCCGCAATAGGCGCAGGTGGTCTTGACCTTGCGGGTCGGAACGCCGAGATCGATCACCGTCTTCTCCTGGAGCGTCGCCGTCGGGCACGCCTGGACACAGGCACCACACGACACGCACTCGCTCTCCAAGAACGGGACACCGTCACTGGCCGACACCTTCGACCCGAAGCCACGGCCGGCGATGGTCAACGCGAACGTCCCCTGCACCTCCGAACAGGCCCGAACGCATCGACTACACGCGATGCACTTGCTCTCGTCGAAAGAGAAGTACGGATTGGATTCATCCTTTGGCGCGTCCAGGTGGTTCATTCCGTCCATGCCGTAGCGGACATCACGCAAGCCGACAACACCCGCCATGTCTTGCAGTTCGCAGTCGCCATTCGCCGGACACGTCAGACAGTCCAGCGGATGATCGGAGATGTACAACTCCATGACGCCTTTGCGCAACTTGTCGAGCTTGGGGGTCTGCGTCTTCACCGACATGCCATCGACACAGGGCGTGGTGCACGACGCCGGGGTTCCGGGCTTGCCGTCGATCTCGACCAGGCACAGCCGGCACGACCCGAACGCCTCGAGCGAATCCGTTGCGCACAACTTGGGTACNGATGTTCCGGATAGGGCAGCGGCGCGCATCACCGACGTTCCCGCAGGCACGTCGACGGGTACTCCATCAATGAGTACCGAGACCGTGGAGTCCGCATCGACAGCGGGCGTACCAAGGTCCCGCTGATCATCGACGCGATCGCCGAGCACGGTCACCTCACTCACCTCCCGCCGCGTGTCCGAAATCCTCCGGGAAATTATCGAGGGCGCTCAATACAGGCATCGGAGTCAGGCCCCCCATCGCACACAGAGATCCATCGGTCATCACTTCNCACAGATCCCTNAGTACNTCCTCATGGAATGCAGCATCCTCGCCNCCACGTANTCGGTCAATCACTTCGACTCCCCGGACCGAACCGATTCGNCACGGCGTGCACTTGCCGCACGATTCCTCCGCGCAGAACTCCATGGCAAATCGAGCCTGGGCTGCCATGTCGACGGTCTCGTCGAACACCACTAGTCCACCGTGGCCGAGCATTCCTCCGGACTCTGCCAGCGTTTCGTACCCCATCGGGACATCGAGGCGATCCGACGGCAGNTAGGCACCCAGGGGGCCACCGATCTGAACAGCGCGGACAGGTCTGCCNCTNAGCGTTCCACNGCCGAAGTCNTACACCAGCTCGTGCGCNCTGANGCCGAANGCGGATTCCACGATTCCACCCCGGGCNACGTTGCCCGANAGCTGGAACACCTGCGTTCCNTGCGATGCNTCNGTTCCCAACGCNGCGTACGCGCTGCTACCGCGAGCCAGAATCGACGGGNCACTCGCGATGGTCAAGACATTGTTGATCACCGTCGGAGTCCCGAACAGACCCTCAATTGCCGGAAGCGGGGGCTTGGTTCGCACCATGCCTCGGCGCCCTTCGATGCTCTCCAGCATCGCCGTCTCTTCCCCGCACACGTACGAGCCCGCGCCCACGCGGATCTCGACATCAAACGAGACAAGCGATCCGAGAATTCCCTCACCCAGCCACCCGTTGGCGCGAGCGATGTCGACCGCTTGTGTCATCACCGCGATGGCATCGGGGTACTCCGAGCGCACATACACGATTCCGCGGTCGGCACCGACGGCGTGGGCGGCAATCGCCATCCCCTCCAAGAGCAGGAACGGATCCCCTTCCATCACCATTCGGTCGGCGTACGTGCCGCTATCGCCCTCGTCGGCGTTGACGCAGATGTACTTGTGTGCGGGCGCCGTCGCAGGTTCCCCGCGGTGTGGACTGGCCGGAGTTTCGGCCACTGTCCTCCACTTGATTCCGGCGGGAAAGCCGGCACCTCCTCGGCCGCGAAGGCCGGAGTCGATAACGCTGTCGATCACGTCCGACGCGGACATCGCGAGCGCGGCGCGCAAACCCACCATTCCTCCGTGCGCGAGGTAGTCCTCCGGGTCGATGGGGTCTGTGATGCCCATCCGCTCGAATATCCACCGGTCTTGACGCGCGAGGAAGTCGATGTCCTCGACCCGACCGACGAAGGTTGACAAGACTCCCTCATCGGTCACCTCATCGGGCGTGACGTTGCTCCACCCAATACGGGCGCCGTCATCATCGACCCGCTCCACCAGTGGCTCTAGCCACAACAGTCCACGGCTACTGGTTCGCACGACCGTGTGACCGTGGTCGACGAGAGCGTCGGCCACCTCGTCGGCGCCCACGGAACGGGCCGCCGAGTCTCGCGGAACGAACCACACCGTCATGGTGACTCCTGAAGAGATCCGCGCACCATCGATTCCACCTTCTCCACCGTGGCACGGCCGACGAGGACCCCGCCTACCAGGGCTGCGGGCGCGAGGGCGCAGTTACCGAGGCAGAAAACGGGCTCCTCGGCACCGGTCGCCTCGGCAAGCTCGGCAGATTCGCCACACCGGCGTTCCCAGTCGCGCTTGAGTTCTCGACCACCGACCGATTGGCACGCCTCGGCTGCACACAACCGCACCGGCACGTCCGGCGGTGGACTGGTTCGAAGATCGGTGTAAAAGGTCAGCACACCATGAACGTCCGCTCGCGAGACGTTGCACGCGTCGGCAATCAGGCTCACGGCCTCCGCGGGGACGTAGCCGAAACGATCCTGTACTGCTTGCAACGACACCAGCACCGGTCCAGGGCCCGTGGACATATCGGCGAGGAGAGCCACTGCGGACTCCTGCGACCACGTGGCGAACCGAGCTGGTGTGGCGGTCATGAGTTCACCCGCTGTCCGCCGGAATAGATGTTCATCCGGTCATCACGGGCGAAGCCGACCAAAAGAAGGTCGTGTCGTCGCGCCGTGTCAACAGCCAGCGTTGTCGGGCCGGACACAGCCACGATGGCTCCGACACAAGCGCTCAATGCCTTGGCGACAATCTCGTAGGAAACGCGACCGCTCACCACGAGCACATAGTCGGTAAGGGGCACCAGGTCATCCATGAAGGCCCGACCGATCACCTTGTCCACGGCATTGTGTCGACCGACGTCTTCCCGGACGTGCAGCACGTTCCCGTTCGGCTCGACGAGAGCGGCCGCATGCAAAGACCCGGTCAGGTCGAACATCTTCTGTCGCGTTCGCATCTGTCGGGTGAGGTCGAGTGCCTGGGCAGGCTGCAGGCGCCAATCGGGCGTGTGCAGTGGGGCGTACGGATCCGCGACAGCGTCCAGGACATCGGCGCTGCACACTCCGCAGGAACTCGAGGTGACGTAGGCACGAGGCCGCGGAGGCTCAATCCCCGGCTTCAGTCGCACGTACACGCTGTCAATCTCGGGCGGATCGTCTTCTGGTGCATCGTCTTCCGCAAGCTCTTCGCGCGTCCCGCGCGCTGCGGTGGCTGCTACTTTGATCTCGGCGATGTCATCGACCTCTCGCAGGCCTGCCTCGCTGACCAACCAGCCCGCGGTGAGCTCCGCATCGTGACCTGGGGTGCGCATCGTCGTGGCGACCACCTCACCGCCCACAACAATCGTCAAGGGTGCTTCCACGACCACACGGTCGACCCGATCGACTCGATTCACCCCCGGAGCAGACGACGCTTCGTCGTGCTCGGGCAGTGAGATGTCGGCAAGCCGAATCGTCGGCCGCGGACTCGTCGTCTGGCTCACCGCTAGAACAACCCGACGACCTGGCCGTCAACCACGTCGATGCGTTCGCTCGACGGCACGCGCGGCAAGCCCGGCAGCGTCATGATGTCCCCGCATACGACGACGACGAAGCCGGCTCCCGCTGCCAGACGAACCTCGCGAATGTTCATCGAATGCCCCGATGGTGCACCTAGCAGCGACGGATCGGTGGAGAACGAATACTGGGTCTTGGCGATACACACCGGCAGGTGGCCGTACCCCTCGGTCGTCAACTCGCGGAGCCGGGCACGAACTTTGCTATCGGCGGTGACTTCCGATGCGCCGTAGATCGTCGTGGCGACAGCTTCGATCTTTTCCCACAGGGAAGCGTCATCGGGGTAGACGAAGGAATGGTGTCCAGCGTCCGCCGCCCGCTCGTCGGCATCACAAATGTCCACGACAACGGAGGCGAGGTCAGCAGCCCCGACTCCACCATCGGCCCAGTGGCTTGCCAGGACGATCGGCACGTTCATTGATTCGACGTGCGTGCGAAGGAGATCGATTTCCGCATCGGTGTCGGTCAGGAACTTGTTGATGGACACCACAGCAGGGACGCCGTAGTGATCGCGCACGTTGGTGATGTGCCGCTCCAGATTGACCAGGCCCGCCTTCAGTGCGTCCAGGTTCTCCGTGGTGAGGTCATCTCCCGAGGCGCCCCCGTGATGCTTGAGNGCCCGCACCGTCGTGACGATCACCGCCGCGGACGGACGCAGTCCCGCACTACGACACGTGATGTCGATGAACTTCTCCGCACCGAGGTCGGCGCCAAATCCGGCTTCGGTCACGACATAGTCGGCGAGACGGAGTGCGCCGACGGTCGCGATAACGCTGTTGCACCCGTGGGCGATGTTCGCGAACGGTCCTCCGTGCACGAAAGCCGGCGTTCCTTCCAAGGTCTGCACGAGGTTCGGCGCCAGCGCGTCCTTGAGTAGAACGGTCATCGCGCCTTCGGCGTTCAGATCACGCGCATATACGGGTTCCTTCTCGCGTGTATAGCCGATCACGATGCGACCGAGACGTTCTTTCATGTCATCGAGGTCGGTAGCGAGACAGAAGATCGCCATGATTTCCGACGCAACGACGATGTCGAAGCCGTCTTCACGCGGATACCCGTTTCCGGGGCCGCCGAGCGCGACGGTGATGTCTCGAAGGGCTCGGTCGTTCATATCGACCACACGCCGCCATGTCACCCGGCGCACGTCGATACCGAGCGCATTACCGTGGTGAATGTGGTTGTCGATCAGCGCAGCGAGCAGATTGTTCGCGAGACCGATCGCGTTGAAATCCCCGGTGAAGTGGAGGTTGATGTCTTCCATCGGGACTACTTGGGCGTGCCCTCCCCCGGCTGCGCCACCCTTCATGCCGAAGACCGGACCCAGTGACGGCTCGCGCAAGCAGATCATCGCGTTCTTTCCGAGATGACGAAGACCGTCGCCGAGACCGACTGTGGTGGTGGTCTTCCCTTCCCCCGGCGGTGTCGGACTGATCGCGGTCACCAGGATCATGCGCGCCGACGGTCGTATCGGCTGCTGAGCGAGCCAGTCGAGGTGAACCTTCGCTTTGGTCTTTCCGTACGGCTCGAGAGCGACCTCGGGCACACCGACGGCCGCGGCCACCTCAGCGATCGGCCGCAGGGACGCCGCCTGCGCAATCTCGATGTCAGTGAGCATGATGTCGCTTTCGTTCTACGCGTCCTGGGCGGCGCGAGCCTTCTCGATGAGGGCCGGTAGCAGGGTGTGAAGGTTGTCCACGACGGCGTAGTCCGCGTGGGTCATGATCGGTGCCTGCCCATCGGTGTTCACCGCGATCAGGGTCTTCGCCGACTTGCATCCCGCGATGTGTTGCGTCGCGCCGCTGATTCCGAAGGCGATGTACAAATCGGGGGCGACCTTCGTTCCGGTCTGGCCTACCTGCTCGGCGTGCGGGCGCCAGCCAGCCGCCGTCACCACCCGTGAACAACCCACCGCACCACCGAGGATGTCCGCAAGTTCTTCCAGCATGCCGAACGCCTCGGGCCCGTCCATTCCCCGGCCGCCCGAGATCACCACCTTGGCCTCGGCTAGTCCGACACCGGTTTCCGCGGCCCCTGTTCGCTCGACGATCGACACTTCGAGATCGGCGTCGGTCACCGGAACCTCGAACGCTTCGACCTGAGCGTCGCCGGCATCCTCGGACACCGCGAATGCGTGCGCCTGGACGGTTGCCAGCAGAACGTCGGCGCTGACCTCGCTTCGCTCCAGCAGATTGCCGCCCCAGCGAGCACGCGTCACCTCGGCGGTTCCCGAGCCCGTCAGTGCGATCTCGCTGCACTCGGTCACCAGGGGAACGTCCTTGATCGATGCGACATGTGCCAACACCTCGCTTCCGCGTGGCGTTCCCGCTGCCAGGACCGCTCGTGGTTCGAGGCGATCCATGACGGTGATCACCGCATTGGCGTTCGCCCGGGGGGTGTAGTCATCGATCGCCGCGTTGGTTCCATGATGAACCGTGCGCACCCCGGCGCTTGCCAGGTCGTCGAAGCACTTCTCGGCGTTGGGACCGACGATGAGGGCGTGGACATCCGCGTCCAAACCGCGCGCCGCCGATACCACCTGCAATGCGAGCGGATCGAGTTCTCCGCGATCGTGATCGGCGTAAACGAGGATCATGACAAAACTCCGATCTGCTTCATCACGTCGACGAGAGCGTCGGCGGCTTCATCGCCCGCACCGAGGTCTTGGGCGCCTTTCGACTCCCGAATCGGTGCGGTGAGTCCCATCAGCTGCATGCGGGGGGCGTCGAGGTCGGCGGCGACTTCGTCGATCGGCTTCTTGCGCGCCTTAATGCGTCCCGGGACCGACGGATAGCGAGGAATATTCAATCCGTCCTTGACGGTGACGACCGCCGGGAGCCGAACGCGGTAAACCTCGCGCATCGTTCCCACCGCCCGCTCGCACGTCGCGACGCCGTCGGCGATGGTCATCCCCTTGATGGCTGTCGCTACCGGGCGTCCGAGTCGGTGCGCCAGGCGGACACCAGTTTGCGCGTTCGCGTTGTCGGCGCTTTCCGATCCCAGAAGGATCAGGTCGAACGCTGTCTCGTCGGACTCGATGGCGTCACCGATCGCCTTTGCCGCCGCTTGCGGATCGATATCCGTGGAGTCGGAGCGGATCCAGATTGCTCGATCGGCGCCGATGGCAAATTGCTCTCGAATCTGTTCCTCGACCCCCTCGGGCCCCATCGAGATCAATGTCACCGTCCCACCGTGTTCTTCCTTCAATTGCACGGCTGCTTCCACCGCGCACTCCTCGTGCGGGCTCAGAGTGAATCCGAGCTTGTCGGTGTCGATCGCCATGCCGTCGTCGGTCAGCATGATGGCGCTACCGAGGGACGGGTATCGCTTGATGCATACGCAAATGTCCATCAGCTCAGAATCCGTTCGTTGGTGGGATCGAACAACGGGGTGGCGCCGACTCGGTCGACCACCACCGGGTAGCGCTCCCCGAGGTACTCAACGAGGAGCTCTGTTCCCTCCACCGCGTGCTCGGGAGGGAGATAAGCCATCAGCAGGTGTTTGCCCAGCGACGGCGCCGATCCGGCACTCGTCACAAAGGAGCGTCGGCCGTGCTTGTCGGCGATGGGTGCGCCGTCGGTGGTCAGGATCGGCTCCATGCCGAGCATGTAGCGCTTCTCGCCGCTGGCACTGTGGTGATCTGTCACCGACAGGGTGCACATCAACGCCACCGGTTCCTCCTCACGCTGCTGCAAGAACGCTTCCTTGCCAATGAAATCAGCGTCCTTCACCTTCTTCAGCGCCATGCCCGCCTCGACGATGTTGTACTCGGCGTCTAATTCGGCGCCGTATGCGCGGTAACCCTTTTCGATTCGGCCACCCGTGCCGTACACACCGACACCGACAGGAATCAATCCGTGCGATTGACCTGCCTCGTAGACCATGTCCCACAACTTCGCTCCCTGCTCTATGGGCAGGTATAACTCCCAGCCGAGTTCTCCGACGTAGGAGATGCGCGACGCGAGAACGCGAAGCGATCCCATCTCGATCACGCGGCAGCTGCCGAACGGGAAGCCCTCGTGCGACATGTCTGCAGACGTGAGCGACTGCACGATTGCTCGCGCATTCGGACCCCACACTCCCAGCGTCGTCATCGAGGAGGTCAGATCCTGCAACTGCGCCGTCCCGTCGGCAGGCAGGTGATCGGCGAACCACTTTCTGTCCGACATCCCGTGCGCACCACCGGTGACGACGCGGAAATGGTTATCTCCCAGTCGCATGATCGTCAGATCGGAGCGGAACCCGCCCCGCGGGGTGAGCACCGGGGTGTAGATCACCTTGCCGATGGCAACGTCCATCTGCCGCACGGCGCAGGTCTGCACCACGTTCAAGGCGCCCGGACCGACGATGTCGAAGATCGCGAACGGCGTCAGATCGATCATGCCCGCGGTCTCGCGCATTTGAAGATGTTCCGCGTTGATGATGGGTGACCACCAGCGTGCATCCCACTCTGCCGTTCGCGGCATGACGGCGTCACCAAACTTCTCCACCAGGGGCGCATTCGATTCGTACCAGAAGGGGCGCTCCCAGCCGACGGCCTCGTAGAACACGCCACCGAGAGCCTTCTCCTGCTCGTAGTACGGAGACAGGCGAACATCACGATTACTCGTCCACTGCTCACCCGGGTGGATGATCCCGTAGGTCTTGATGAATCCCTCACCTGTGCGGGCAGTGATGTGCTGCCGCGTCTTGTGGTGCTCGTAGAACCGGGAGATATCGGCACCGTGCAGGTCGATCTCCGGCTCTCCGAGGACCATCCACTCCGCAATCGATTTGCCTACGCCGGGACCCTCTTTGATCCACACGGCGGCGGCGGACCACACTCCCTTCACCTCGGGGGTTTCACCGAGAATCGGCGCACCGTCCGGTGTCAAAGACAGCAGTCCGTTGCAGGCGTACTTCTCTCCGACTGTTTCGTCACCAACGATGTCCGGCATGAGTTCCATCGCGTGCTCGTCCTGCAGATCGAAATCTTCTTGCGTGAACGGCATCTCCGTCGGCGACAAGGCGGCCTGCTCGTTGGAAGGAATCTCACCGGCCTCGTACAAGATCGCGCGGTGCGCGTACGAGCCGATCTCCAAACCGGTTCCGTGCTGCCGCTCGTACATGAAGGTGTCCATGTCGCGGATGATCGGCCACTCGATATCGCCCTTGGCGTCCGCAAAGAACGGGACCGGGCCGATGTCCTTCATCTGGTGAACCGCCGGCGTCAACGGAATAGCCGCGCCTGCCATCTCCGCGATTCGTGGACTCCAGCAACCACACGCGATCACGACGTACTCAGTGTTGATGGTCCCGCGGTCGGTCACGACCGCGGACACATGACCGTCGGTCACTTCGATGTCCATGACCTCGGTGTTGGGCAAACTCGTCAGGGCGTTCATCTCCTGCGCCTTCTCGCGCATGATCGTTCCCGCCCGCAGTGAGTCAACAACCCCGACCGATGGTGTCCAGAAGCCTCCGAGAATGACCTCGTCATCGATGTAGGGGACCTTCTCTTTGCACTCGGCGGGAGAGAGCATTGCAGTTCCGTCGATGTCGAACGAGGTCGCCGACTGCATTCGACGGTGCAACTCCTGCATGCGCTCTTCGGTGCGCGCGACTTCGATGCCGCCGCACTCGGTGAACACACCCATCTCCTTGTACTGACGCATACTCTCCAGCGTCAGCTGGGTGATTTCCTTGCTGTGGTCTGTCGGGAAGATGAAGTTCGAGGCGTGGCCGGTCGAACCTCCCGGGTTGGGTAGCGGGCCCTTGTCGACTTGAACGATGTCCGTCCAACCCAGCCGTGCCAGGTGCCACACGATGGAGTTTCCAACGATGCCGGCTCCGATTACGACACACTTCGCCTCGCTCGGTGCCTGCAGTTCCTCAGCCATCTTCTTTCCCTTTCCCTTTTTCGTGTCGTCTGCGCTCCGCCGCTACAGGGCGAGGCGCATCTCCGCTTCGAATCCCTCGATGTGCTTGCTCATCACCATGGCCGCGCGCTCGGCATCGCCGTCTCTGATCGCCTGGAGGATCTCGCGATGCTCGAGTACGGCTTGGTGCAGATGGGTGACCCTCGTGAGCCCGAGAAACCAAATGCGCAGCGCGTGCGTGTAGTAACTGTCGAGATCGTGCGCCAGATACGAGTTGTGGCTGGCGCGGTAGACCACGTGGTGGATGCGCTCGTCGAGTTCCATCAACGCCGCACGATGCTCTTCGAGGCCACCCGATTCGAATGCCGCCAGATTCCCCAGGAGATCATCAATTTCGGCAAGGTCATCCTCGTCGCGGCGAGTCGCCGCCAACCTCGCCGCGAACGGCTCGAGTTGTTCTCGCACCTCACTGATGGACCGCAGATCTCGAGGATCCACCCCCGCGACGAACATGCCGCGCCGCGGGTAGACGTCGATGAGGTGCTCAGCCGCCAACGCCCGCACCGCCTCGCGGACCGGCGTTCGCCCCACGCCCAATTGCTCGCACAATTCGGACTCGCTGATGACCGCCCCGGGCTCCAGCTCAGCGGTGCAGATCATGCGTCGGACCCGCCGATACGCCTGGTCGGCGAGGGACTCCGTGGCCGTGATCATGGCATAGATATATCAGTTATAGCAACTCTTGTACACCAGTTTGGAAGAATCTAGCTGAGGTCGGCGGACTCCAGGAGCTGATCGACGGCGGCCGCCAGTCGCTCCCGGCCGACCGGACGGATTTCCAGCGGCAAGCCCAGCGCCTGCGCGGCCTCGTGCGCGAGCGCCGTGAGCTCGGCATCGTCCATCCGGGTGGCTAACCAGACGACCCGGCGATAGTTCCCGAAGTAGTCGTCTCGAAGATCCGGGTGGCGGTCCAGGCCGAGTTCGACCATCACCGTCCGGTGGAAACCCCGCACGAGGAAGTCGGTCACCAGGTAGGTCCCGGGTTCGGCCTGCATGATCTGCTCGATGCCGTCCGAACCCGCATACACGTCGTAGCAGTGGGCGCCCGGCAGTCGTAGAACTCCCCGGCGCTCGCACACCTCGTCCAACGCACCGTACGTTCCACAATCGGAGTAGGCGATCAGCGTCGGCCGCTCGATCCGATCGAGCAACTCTTCGACTTGCCCGGCGATGCGCTCGGGGTGATTGTGCAGAAGTGGGGGCAGCGGGTGGATGGATAAGCCCCATCCACGCTCACGATCGAGTTCGATGAGGTCGCTGGCCAGTGCGCCACAGGCGATGACGTTGACCACGATGCCTGCGCCCGTCAAGCACCGAACGCGAGTTCTTCAACGAACCGGTCGTTGAAGTCTTCGCGATCGGACAATTCCACGTAGCTGATGGCGTTGACCAGTGTGTGCGCACCGTTGCGTTCCGAGCCGGACAACACCACCATCTTGGCGCCCTCGCCGGCGACGTTGCCGGCGCTCACCACTCGAGGCGGCGAGATGTCCGGGACGAGCCCGATCCGGATGGCATTTCGTGGAGACAGGTAACTTCCGAAGGAGCCAGCGAGCAGCACCTGCTGAACATCCTTCTCTTCGATACCGAACTCCTCCAACAAGATGGCCCATCCGGTCGAAATAGCCGCCTTGGCGAACTGCAACTCCCGTACGTCACGCTGGGACAGATAGACACCCGTGCTCGCGATCGGATCTCCACTCAGAACGAAGACCCGCTCCTCACCGCGCATCACCAGCCGGTCAGCCACGTGCGGGGCCAACTCCACGGCGCGTTCATCCGAAACGAAGCGACCCGACTGATCGATTAATCCCACGCGCACGAGTTCCGCGATGGCGTCTACCAGCCCGGATCCGCAGATACCCGTGGCCTCGACGTCATCGATCACTTCCACCTGGACGCCCGAGTCGTCGATTCGAACGACTTCGATCGCTCCGCCCGCTGCACGCATGCCGCAGGCAATGGACGCGGCTTCGAACGCCGGACCCGCCGGTGCTGCCGTCGCCAGCAGGCGGTCTCCGTTACCGAGGATCATTTCGCAGTTAGTGCCCACGTCGATGAACAACCGAATGCGCTGATCGCGATCCATGCCGCACGCCAAGGCACCAGCGACGATGTCGCCACCCACGTAGGCCCCCAAGGCGGGGAACAGGCAGGCGCGCGCCCTGGCATTGACCTTGATCCCGAGTTCGCTCGCCCTCACGTCCGGGTAATCCTCGGCCGCGAGAATGAACGGAGCGACACCGAGAGGTTCGGGGTCGATACCCAGAGCCACTTGAACCATCGTGGCGTTTCCGGCCACCGCTACCTGATACACCTCGTCTCNATGGACCCCNNCTTCCGAACAGACCTCGTGCGTGAGTTCATCGAGGGTCTCGTGGGCCAAGGCCTGAAGGGATTCCAACGCCGTCGGGTCCAGCATGGTGGCGCTGATCCTGCTGATCACATCGGCGCCATACCGCTGCTGTTTGTTGAGCATCGACGAGACGGCCAACGGCATTCCATTCGTCAAGTCCACCAGCGTCGCCACCACGCTGGTGGTTCCAAGGTCGTACGCGATTGCAAAAACGCGATCGCTGGTGTCTCCCGGTTCGACAGCAACCAGGATGTCGTCGACGACGACCACGGTCACCGAGAAGTCAGACGATCGAAGAATCTTCGGCAGCCCCCGCAGTACCCACGGATCGGCATCGGANGCGATATCGGAGATGGCATCCATGACGCGACGAAGGTCTGGCCGCTGATCGGCGAGGGTNGGCTCGGGTAGTTCCAGGAATCGCTTCAANACCGTCGGCCGGTGGATGACCTGNCGCCCGACACCCACGGTGGANGCCTTCGGGCGGGTGGTCAGAGCAGGCACGTGCACCCGAAGATCGCTCCAGGCGGCGGCCTGACAGGCCAGCCGCCACCCCTGCTCCATCTCTTGCTCGGTGAACGCACGAGCGTCGACCCCGCCGGCAGGAACGTCACCTACGAGGATCTGCACTCGACACTTGCGACACGTGCCGTGTCCTCCGCACGTGGAGTCGACGGCGATCGCATTCCAACTCGCGACATCGAAAATGTTCACGCCCACCGGAGCCCGCACTTGCTTTCCCGACGGTTCGAACACCACGGAAACTCGGGCGACCTCTTCGGCGCCGGGATCAGACAGTACGGGAACTTCCGGACCGGGGTCCTCGATCANNCTGGTNGTGTCCAACAACTGCTNGTCATCGGACGTGNCTTCTGCNTGTNGCTCGGTGNGCTGATCGGTCATGTCCCCTGTGCCGCTTCGCGTGCTCGGTGCGCGGATATCCATGCCATGCCCCACTCGTCGTTGCCGAGCATGAGGTCACCCGCCTTCACTGCCGTCACGATCGATGGAGTGCGCGCATCCATGATCGCGCTGGTTAATCCTGCACCCATGGCCATCGGAATGAAGACCGAATTGAGGGTGTGTCGGTCGGGCATTCCGAAGGACACGTTCGAGGCACCCAGGGTCATATTGACGCCGATTCGGTCGGCGATCAGGTGGATCGTCTCGAGGGTTCGCACCACCATCTGCGAGTCTGCCCCGATGGGCATCGCGAGCGGGTCGATGACGATGTCCTCGATGGGTATTCCGTACGTGCCGGTGGCCTTGTCCACGATGTACTCGGTGAGTTCAAAACGCCGCTGCGGGTCCTCGGGAATCTCCTTGTCATCGTTCGGCAGCGCGATGACAGCTGCCCCATACTTCTTGACAAGCGGCAGGATCATCTCCATGCGCTCGTCTTCCGCCGTGACCGAGTTGACGAGTGCCTTGCCTTCGTAGGCCGCCAGACCCGCCTCGAGCGCCTCGACAATCGACGAGTCGACGCACAGGGGAACATCGGTCAGACGTTGAATCAACCGAACGGACTCCGCTAGCAGCGCCGCCTCATCCACCAGCGGCGCCCCCATGTTCACGTCGAGCATCATCGCTCCGCCGGCGATCTGATCTGCCACGTCTTTCTCGACGGCCGAGAGGTCGCCGGCACGAAGTTGCTCCTGGAACGCCTTACGGCCAGTGGGGTTAATGCGCTCGCCGATGATGCAGAACGGCTGATCCGAGCCGATGGTCAAAGTCTTGTCGGCTGAACTCACGATGGTGTGCATGGTCATCCAATCTGCGGTGATGGGGAGCTTTACGCCGTTTGTGTGTGTGTCGTGCTGGCGTGTGTCGTAACGCCCTCGCTCGAAAACGCCGGNCCGAGGCGGAGATCGCGCACAAGCCGGTGCACCGAGTCGTCATGGCGAAAATCGGTGATGTGAATGCCGGCGATGCCCGGGAGAGATAGCGCGTGGGCCGCTTGCTCGCGCGCGAGTTGGTANGACTCCTCNAGNGGATCCGAAGCCGATGCGATGCGATCGATGACGTCGCCGGGCACATGGATTCCCGGNACCGAGGANTCCATGAAACGCANGGCCCCTGCGGACTTCGTCAAGATCACCGTGGGGAGGACCGCTGCATCTCGACAAACGCCGTTGTCAGCACAGCCCTGGACGAAGGCTTCCAACTTCTCGGGCTCGTACCCGATCTGCAACTGCAGAAACCGCGCGCCGCTGTCCACTTTCATCCGCGCGCGCCGAACGCGCACGTGCGCCGGTGGAGCAAAGGGATTCTCGACGGCTCCGATGAGTAATTCTCGGTGGTGCTTCAAGGATCGACCCGACAGGTAGGTTCCGTCGGACAGCGTGCGCATGATGGACACGAGTTGCGGTCCGTCGATATCGAAGACGCGTCGAGCTTCCGGCTCATCACCGGCCGTGACATCGTCNCCGGTCAGCGCGCAGAANCTCGTNACNCCGTGCATCTGAGCCCCGACCACGTCCGCCTGAATCGCGAGTCGATTCTTGTCACGACACACGACCTGCATGATCGGCTCGAGTCCNAGTTGCTTCACNGCGATGGCCATGGACACGTTGCTGGCGTGGGCGTGNGCGGCNGGGTTNTCCGTGATGTTGACCGCGTCGACGTACGNCTGGAACCGANCGACGGCTTCGGCNACNGTGTCGAGATCACCNCCGTCCATAGACGGGAACTCCGCGGTCACGATCGGTCGTTCGCGGGACGCCACCAATTCGTCGAAGGCGCCCACTACGCCGATCCCTTCCACCCCGTGGGTGTCTNGCGATCGGCTCCGCTCACCAGATTCATCCAGGACGAGTCACCGGCGAGGGAGTTGTTCACCGGAGCCCGCAGGTGCCCGATCTCATCGCGCCACGACTGCGGGAGCAGTGGCAGATTCTCGGCCCGATGGTTCGCCTTCACCCATACGCACTGCATCTCTGGCTTGACCTCGCAGGCGCCGTCGACGGCCACCCCGCCGCACGGGCCATTACGCAGGGTCTTCGGACACGTCATCGGACAGGTCATTCCCGTTTCGTGCAGCACGCATTGACCGCACATTTGGCAATCCCATACCGGCCCCTTGACCGCGTGCTCCACGATCGGCAGCAGCGAACGCAGCATGATCAGGCGCCCGTTCGCACCGCGAGAAGTTCCTTGGCACGTCGCACAGCGGTCGCGGCATCGGCCGCGTAACCATCTGCACCGGAGACATCGGCGTATTCCTGGGTCACCGGAGCACCGCCGACCATGATGATGATGTCGTCACGCAACCCGGCTTTCTCGATGGCGTTGATGTTGACCTTGAACATGGGCATGGTGGTGGTGAGGAAGGCGGACATTCCCACGATGTCTGGCTTGTGTTCGTCGATCGCCTCGACGAACTTCTCCGGCGGCACCTGCACGCCGATGTCGATCACGTGGAATCCCGCACCCTCGAGCATGATGTTCACGAGGTTCTTGCCGATGTCGTGCACATCGCCCTTCACCGTTCCCATCAGGAAGGTGCCCACGCTTTCGGCCCCTGTTTGAGCNAGCAGCGGGCGAAGTACTTCCAGCGCTCCACTCATCGCCTTACCGGAAATCAGCATCTCNGGCACGAAGAAGTCACCTCGCTCGAAGCGTGCTCCCACCTCTTCCAGTGCCGGGATGAGGGCGTCGAAGAGCAGAGAGTTCGGCGTCATGCCCAGTTCGAGACCCGTGTTGGTGTGCTCGAGGACGGCCGGTGCGTTCCCCACCATCGTTTCCTCGTACAAGGCTTTCAAAACATCATCTGGAGTCATGCGGCACCAACCCTTCTTTCAGCAAAGTCTGGACCGGGCGCAAAGCCGATAGCGCTCGACGCACCCATCGCGGCATCGACCAATTGATCCGCGAACGCCTGAATGATCTCTCCGGTCATGCGCAGTGTCGGACCGGAAATCGACATGGCCGCGACGACGCTTCCGTCGGCGGCGAAGACGGGCGCAGCTATCGCCACCAGCCCCGGTTCGAGTTCGGAGTCCGCAAGAGCCCACCCCCGCTGCCGTACGCGATCGAGATCTTCTGCGAGTTCCTGGCGAGAGGTGATCGTCCGCGAGTTGACCTTCGGTAGGCGACCCGGTGGCAATTCCGCACCATGCGCCAGGAAGACCTTTCCCAACGCCGACGCGTGCAGCGGGATGCGTTGATCTCCCCAGTTGATTCCGCCGATGAGGTACGTGCACTCCAGCTGACTGATCTGTTCGACCTCTTGACCGTCGAGTACCGCCAGGTTGATCTTCTCGCCGGTGGCATCGCTCAACTCCGCCATGAACGGGCGGCATGCCTCGATCAACTCGTCCGTCGGGCGGCGTGAGTGCGCGAAACGGGTCAACGCACCCCCGGGTCGAAGAGCGCCGTTCTCATCCTTGGCCACGAGATCGTGCCGCTCCAGGCTGGACAGCAATCGGGACAGGGTGCTCTTGGCTAACTCACTCGATTCCTGCAGNTCACCGAANGTCANGGGGTGGTCGGNCTCCATCACCGCNANCAGGAGTCCCGCCGCACGATCGACAGCTTGGGTTCCCGACACCGACGACACAACNCTCCCGATTCCGGAAAGCCACTCGGGGCGAGGGCCTTCCTTTTNCGCCCATATTNTGGAACGCTTGTTCCACGTTGCGAGTGTAGNAAGCACCCGCACCTCCGTCAAGGGTGTGCGGATCGACGAGTGTGATCGACGAGGAGANCCATGTTCCACAACTCCATGCCCCGCTACGAAATCTTGTCGTCCGACGCGCTGGCCACGCTCGATAGCGGCTGGCGCAAGATCGTGACGGAGATCGGAGTCCAGTTCGCCAAGCCCGAGGCGGTCGAGTTGTTCGCCGCCAACGGCCAGAAAGTTGACGGCGAGACGGTCTTCCTAGATCCGGAGTTTGTGCTGGAACAGGTAGCCAAAGCACCCAGCGAGTTCGACATGCAGGCCAGGAATCACGATCACGACGTGCACATCGGCGGAGACTCGATGGTCTTCTCCAGCGTGTATGGCCCACCCTTCTTCCGGCATGGCACCGAACGGCGTGACGGTTCTCTCGCGGACTTCGAGAACTTCGCGAAACTGGCGCAGACGTTCGAGGTCCTCGACAGCGTCGGCGGCGTCGTCGTCGAACCCAACGACGCCCCACTGGACTCCCGGCACCTGGACATGGTCTACCGGGCTCTCACCATGACCGACAAGATCATCATGGGCAACGTCGTCACCGGAACGAACGCCGAGGACACCGTTGCGATGGGTGAGATGGTGTTCGGAAGTCGCGAAGCGATTGAGGAAACGCCCTTCTGCATCTCCTTGATTAACTGCAATTCCCCGTTGCGCTGGGACGATCGCATGCTCGACTCACTGTTCGTCTACACGCAAGCCCGGCAACCGTGCATCGTCACTCCCTTCCTCCTCATGGGCGCGATGGCACCCGTCACCATTCCTGCCGCGTTGGCCCAACAGATCGCCGAGGCGCTCTCCGGTGTTGCCCTCACCCAGCTGATCAATCCCGGCGCACCGGTGGTCTTCGGATCGTTCCTGTCTAACATCGACATGCAGTCCGGNTCGCCACANTTCGGNACACCNGAGTCNGGCATCGGCCTCCTCGCNACCGGACAGATCGCACGGCACTTCGGATTGCCGTTCCGCGGCGGTGGNGGACTNAACTCGTCACAGGTNCCCGATGCTCAAGCCGGCTACGAAGCGATGATGACGCTGATGCCGGCCTTCCTGTCCGGAACGAACTTCATCATGCACTCCGCCGGATGGCTCGAAGGAGGCCTCGTCTCCAGCATGGAGAAGTTCGTGATCGATGTTCAGTTGCTCGAGATGCTGCAGCACGAATTCACGCCACTGGAAATTGACGAAGCATCGATGGCCTTCGACGCTCACAGTGAAGTCGGCCATGGCGGTCACTTCCTTGGTGCGATGCACACCATGGAGCGCTTCCGTGAGTGCTTCTACCGGCCGTTCTTATCGAGTTCGGACAATTTCGAGCGCTGGACTCGCAATGGCTCGAAGGACACCGCGACTCGAGCCGCCGAGATTGCGGAGGCGAAGCTTGCCGATTACGAAGAGCCGGAGATGGACGAGGGACTCAAGGAGCAATTGCAGGAGTTCGTGTCTCGGCGACGGACGGAACTCGGCGACTAACTCACCTGCTGTTCAGCGCCTCGCCTTCTCACCGTCTCGCCTTTTTGCCGAAAGCCGCCCCAGGACCTCGCTGGTCTTGCCAGACTCTCAGCAGGAATTCGAGGGGAGAAGCATGACCATCCACCACAGCCCGCTGCCCGACGTCGTCATTCCCGATGTGCCCATCACGGCGCACGTGCTCCGCGAGGCGGCCAGGGTCCCCGATCGCCCCGCCATCATCGATGGCCCGACCGGCCGTTCATACACCTACGCGCAATTCGCCGGGGCCGTGGCGGCCTTCGCCGGAGGCTTGATGACGCGCGGCATGGGGCCGGGAGACACCATCGCGCTGATGTCCCCGAACATCCCTGAGTTCGCCATCGTCTTTCACGGTGCGGCGACAGCCGGCGTCGCCGTCAGCACCATCAATCCGACCTACACGGCCGAGGAAGTCGCCTTTCAGCTCCGCGACTCACAGTCCAGCATGCTGGTCACGATCGGCATGTTCGCCGAAACAGCCACCGCGGCCGCGCAGGAAGCAGGCGTCTCGGAGATATTCATCATCGGTGACGCTCCCGAGGGCATGCAGCCTTTTACCGCCCTGATGGGTGAGCCCGCCGGTCAGGTGGATGTCGACCTCGACGAGCAGATCGTGGTTCTGCCGTACTCGTCGGGAACGACCGGATTCCCCAAGAGCGTCATGCTGTCTCACCAGAACCTGGTGGCGAACCTCGTCCAATGCGAGGACGCCCTGAATGTCCAGGACGGTGAGGTCGTCCTCGCAGTGTTGCCGTTCTTCCACATCTACGGCATGCAGGTGCTGATGAACTTCTTCCTCAGCAGGGGAGCGACGATCGTGACGGTCCCGCGCTTCGATCTCGAGCAAAGTCTCGGCTTGATTCAAGAGCACAAGATCACGCGGCTGTTTGCTGTCCCTCCGATCGTGCTTGCTCTCGCGAAACACCCGGTGGTCGACACTTTCGATCTCTCCAGCCTCACGCAGATTTTCTCCGGAGCCGCACCGCTCGGCGCAGAACTCGCCCAGGAGGCCTCTGACCGGATCAACTGCGAGGTGGTGCAGGGCTTTGGAATGACCGAGTTGAGTCCGGTATCCCATGTCACCCGGATGGGCGGGTTCAAGCCCGGCACCTGCGGTGTCACCGTGTCGAACACCGAGTGTCGGATCGTGGACGTGGAGAACGGCGACGACCAGGACGTGGGTGGTGTCGGCGAGTTGTGGGTGCGTGGACCGCAGGTGATGAAGGGGTACCTCAATAACCCGGAGGCAACCGCCCACACGATCGACGACGACGGCTGGTTGCATACCGGCGATGTCGGCTTCATCGACGAGGACGGCCACCTGACGATCGTCGATCGGGTCAAGGAGTTGATCAAGTTCAAGGGCTTCCAGGTCGCGCCGGCCGAACTCGAGGCGCTGCTGCTGACCCATCCGGCGATTGCCGACGCGGCCGTCATCGGCGTTCCCGATGACGAAGCCGGGGAACGGCCACGCGCCTTCATCGTCCTCAAGCCAGGACAAGACGCCAGCGCCGACCAAATCACCGCGTTCACCGCCGAGCACCTGGCGACCTACAAGGTGGTGCACGACATCGAGTTCACCGAGGAGATCCCGAAGTCCGCGTCCGGCAAGATCCTGCGTCGCATGCTGCGCGACCAGTAATCGTCTCGACCCCGGCGCGATCCGATCGGTGCGCTCGATCGGTGCGCTCTGAGACGTCCTGCGGCGCGGGTCGGGTATGACCGGGAGACACGACGCAGCATTTTTAGTTAAATATTGTATTATTTCAGAATTCCCCTCGTCGATCAAAGGTGAGTGACTGCGTGACCGATCCGGTGATCATCGTGGGCGCCGGCCTCGGCGGGCTGCGTACGGCCGAGTCACTCCGAGCCGCCGGATACCGGGACGGCATCGTCGTCATCGGCGACGAGCCGCACCTCCCCTACAACCGCCCTCCCCTCTCCAAGGAAGCACTCGCGGTCGGTGTCCGGGTCGAAGACCTGCACTTTCGCCGCCGGGAGGCCATCGGCGATGTCGAGTGGCGCCTGGGTCTCCCCGTGGTCGCCAGCGATCTCACCGAGCGCACGGTGACGCTGGCCGATGGACAGACGCTTCCCTTCCGAGGCCTCGTCATCGCGTCGGGAATCCGCCCACGCCAACTGCCCATCCCCGGCCCGGAGGCGGGACGCGTCCTGTTGCGAAACGCCGACGACGCCGCNCACCTACGCGNCCGACTCGTCTCCGGTGAAAACCTCGCGATTCTGGGGGCCGGCTTCATCGGATGCGAGGTCGCCGCGACCGCTCGCGCACTCGGAGTGGACGTCGACGTCATCGCCCTGGACGACGAGCCGATGCTCCGCCCCCTGGGATCAGCCCTCGGCGCGGCCATGAAGCGTCATCACGAAGAGCACGGAGTTCGCTTCCATCTGGGGTGCACCATCACCGGGTTCCTCGGCGACGACGAGATCACCGGCGTGCGTCTGGACGACGGTGCCGACGTGCCCGCGACGGTGGTTCTTGAAGCGGTCGGCTCGGTACCGAATATCGAATGGCTCGAGGGCAACGGCCTCGACCTCTCNGACGGGGTTCTCGTGGACGAATCACTACGGGTTGTCGACAGCCCGGCACCGGCAGTCGCCGTTGGCGACATCGCTCGACACCCCAATGCACTGTTTCCGTTCGGACCCTCTCGCATCGAGCACTGGAATATGCCGACCGAGTTGGGCAAGTACGCCGGTGCCACACTCGCGAAGGCGCTCGATGAACCGAACGCGATAGCCCCTCCCGAACCGTTCTCGGCACTGCCATCGTTCTGGAGTGACCAGTACGACGTCTCCTTGCAGTCCTTCGGGATGCCCGGTCTGGGCACGCCAACCGTCGTCGAAGGAGAGCTCGACGGGGCGTGCATCGTGGAATATCACCGCGACGACGACCTCGTAGGTGTGGTCGGCGTCAACCGCAGCAAGGATCTGATGCTTTACCGCAAGCAGATGTTGGCCCGTCAACCTTGACCAAACCGTGACGAAACAGGGAACCGTTCTCACTNTTCGTGACGTCTAAACGGNGTGAAGAGGTCACTGGTCTCGCTCGCCACGGCAGGTGTAGTAGCCATGACCGGCATTGGCCTCCTGTCGGGCTGCGGCAACAACGTAACGACGCCGTCTTTCGAAGACGCTCCGTACAGCGACGAGATAGCCGCTGAGGCGCCAGAACTCGCGAGCGAGATGAGCATGGATGCCGCGGGCGTGGACGGTGGCGCGGTCTCTGGCGCCGTCTCTGGCACTGACTCCCGGACAGACCAGCAGATCATCCGCACCGCCTACGTGTCTGTCGATGTCGACGATGTCGCCACCGGAGTCTCCGCGATCGCTGACCTGACAGCAGATCTCGAGGGCCAACTGCAAAGCCAGAGCGTCCAGGGAACCGGNGNAGACTCCANNGCCAACATGACCGTNCGGGTGCCGGCGTCGAATCTCGACGCGCTTCTGGCNTCGATCGACACNCTNGGTGAGGTCACNAGCAGCAGCGTGGANGCGCAGGACGTCNCGGTCGAGGTCATCGACCTCGAAGCGCGGATCACCACCCTCGANGAGTCCNTCGACAGNCTCCGNGACCTNCAANGCCNGGCAGCGTCNGTGGCCGATCTGGTCACCGTCGAANCCGAGTTGTCCGCGCGCCAAGCCGAACTCGAATCCCTGACTGCTCGCCGCGACTACCTGATGCGCCAAGTGGAGATGTCCACGGCCTACATCTCTTTGACCACTACAACGACCGGCCCCGGCGTCACCCCTGACTTTCTTGGCGGCCTGGAGCGCGGCTGGAACTCCCTTATCTCCCTCGCCGCAGGTCTCATCACATTCGGGGGCTTCCTGACGCCGTATCTCCTCATTGCCGGAGCGATCACGGCTATCGTGCTCATCATCGTCGCCCTCTCACGTCGCGATCGAAAGGAAAAATCATGAAACGGACGGCCCCCCGCGTGACCGCAGTGGCTGCCAGTGCGTTCATCGGCTGCGCCCTGCTGGCCGGGTGCTCGTCCTCCGACGACACTTCCGCCGACTGTTCGATTGTGGAGGAAGGTTTGGACCCGGACATCACCCAAAAGCAGATTGACTTCGCCTGCGATCTCACCGCGGACCCACTTCCGCAAGACGAGGCCACCGCGAAGATCGAGGACGCCGGATACGACTGGCGTATCGGTGTCATCGATGGGGAGCCTCAAGCAGTCACCATGGACTACCGAATCGATCGCCTGACGTTAACCGTCGACGACGGGCTAGTGACCGACGGCATGTGGGGCTAGATCCCGCTTTCTTTCGAGGCCGGCCAGTCTCGGGGCATGTGTGTCTCGACGCCGTCTAGTCGCGAGACCGGCCACCGAACGGGCCACCACGCTGTCGCTCATCGCTCTGCGACGTCTGCGGTCCATCGGCGGGGAGCGGTGCGCTTGCCCGGCCGATACCGATGCCGACGAGCACCCCGATCAACACCAGAAGTACGCCGATCAAGATTGATGTGGACCGCGCGCGCGTCTTCTTTCCTCGCTTAGCAAGCAGCGATGCCAGATCGTCGCTCGATTGCGCAGCACTGTCTGCCGATACGTCATCACTCATGTCGCAATGCCTCAATTGGGCGTAGGGATGCTGCCCGCTTAGCTGGGTAACTGCCGAAGAACAAGCCGATCGCCACGCTGATCACGTACGCCCCGACGACCGACACCGGGACCACAGAAGGGGAAATACCGGCGATCTCTACCTGGGCAACCAGAAGGGCCAGGCCAAGGCCGGCCGTAGCACCGAACAGCGAGAGCACCGTTGCTTCCAGCAAAAACTGCAGGAGGATGAAGCGCCGGGAGGCCCCGATTGCTTTACGGATGCCGATCTCGCGCGTTCTCTCGGTAACCGAGACGAGCATGATGTTGGTGATACCAATGCCACCGACCAGCAAACTGATGGCGCCGACCGCCCCGAGGAGCGCCGTGAAGATTCCCAACGCCGCGTTCGCGGTGTCTAACAGGCTCGCCTGATTGAAGACCTCGAAGTCGCGCGTGCCTTCGGTGGTTCCGTGTCGTTCATCGAGAATCGCGATTGCTTGCTCTTCGGCCTCGTCTGTCGTCTCCGACGACGATGCCTGGACAGAAATAGCTGACACTTCCCCGTACCCGGTGATCGAGTTCTCCACCGCCGACAAGGGTGCGATCACGACATCGTCCGGGTTGGCGAACGCCCCTCCCTTCTCCGCCTGCACGCCAACGACGGTGAACGGGACACCGTTGCAGGCGATTTGGCGTCCGAGCGGATCAGATTCGGGGAACAGGCTTTCGGCAACCGTTGATCCGATGACGGTGATTCTTCGAGCGGATAGTTCATCGGCGTTATTGAAATATGCACCGGCCGACACGGGTGAGTTGGTAATAGAGAAAAAGGAAGGCCAGGTTCCCACGATTTGCGTCGAGTGACTGCGGTCCTCGCTGGTGCACGTGACCGCCGTGCGTCTCTCGGGCGCGGCACCGGCAATATCGGGGGCCCGCACCGGATCGTTCAAGGCGATCGCATCGTCCACTGTCAACTCTTGGACGGATGGGTTGACGATTTCGCCATCCCGGTTGGGGTTCTCCGGCGTCACATACAGCAGATTGCTGCCCAAAGACTGGATGCTGGAGGTCACCGAGTTGGAGGCCCCCTGCCCGAAGGCGACGAGGATGATCACCGCGGCGACACCGATCATGATGCCGAGCGTGGTCAGGATTGAGCGGAGTCGGTTGGCGAGAATGGCTTGCCAGCCACTGCGGAGCGCCTCAATGAAGATCATCGGGCAGCCGCCAACACATCGGATTCGACCTTGCCATCTCGCAGGGTGACCACCCGGCCGGCGCGTTCCGCCACGTCGTCCTCGTGAGTGATGATCACGATCGTCTTTCCTTCGGCGTGAATTTCATCGAGAAGGTCCAGAACGTCTGCTGTCGACCGAGAGTCAAGGTTGCCGGTCGGCTCATCGGCCAGCATGAGCGAGGGTTCCATCGCCAGGGCACGAGCAACCGCGNCGCGCTGCTGCTGCCCACCGGAGAGCTCGTTGGGTTGATGATGAGAGCGATCAGCAAGGCCAACCTTCGCGAGAGCATCCAGCGCTCGTCGACGCCGTTCGGATCGACGCACCCCCCGATACATCAGCGGCAACTCCACGTTCGATGCCGCGCTCATCCGCGGTATCAGGTTGAACGCCTGGAAGATGAACCCGATTCGTCGGTTGCGCACCAGGGAGAGAGCGTCGTCGTCAAGATCCCCGATATCCACGCCGTCGATTTTGTATGTTCCCGACGTCGCCACGTCGAGAGCTCCGATGATGTTCATCACCGTCGATTTCCCGGATCCCGATGCGCCCATGATCGCGACGTACTCCCCGGGCTCCACGGTAAGAGAGATCCCATCGACGGCGCGCACCTCGGCTTCACCTTGGCCGTAGACCTTGGTGATGTCGTGCATCTCGACGACTGCCGTCACGATTCGTCGCTTCCGCCGAAGGGANCNTCGTCGGACTCCGATCCAGGAACCCCTCCGTCGGGGAAGGACACATCGTCGGCCGACGGGATCACCAGAACGTCCCCTTCGTCGACGCCGGCGGTGATCTCCACTCCCGCGTCTCCTTGCAGACCGAGAATGACTCGCACCTTGTCGGTCGATGTCTCCGCTCCCTCCGTCCGCTGCACGAGGACGGCGGCGCGATCGTCGGTTCCTGTGACGGCGCTTTGCGGAACCACCAGTACATCGACCGCCTCATCGACCAAGACCGAGACCGACGCTGTCATGCCTTCACGCACCGTCGTCGGGCCGTCGATGACCTGCACCCGAACTCCGTAGGTGATCAAAC
>FUFK010068103.1_pt1 | contig 34903 bp, 36 predicted proteins | sample 1021851 | NCBI WGS metagenome assembly FUFK01 (sample SAMEA51879418, study PRJEB19060) | metagenome | reverse complement strand
ATGGACCAAAGACCCGCGGAACGATTGAAGACGGCAACCGCTGAAGCTCGCAAAAAACGAGGCGCGGCAGTTTGCCCCGCGATAGCTTCGGCAACGACCCACGGACGTGGAAAGGGTAGCCCACAAGCCAAATGCGGACGGTGCACCCTATGCGCGGAGCCGGGACGCGTCATAATCTACCCCGCACACGCGTGAAACGATGCACCACGCCACACCCGAACAGAACCCGAACAGGAGCCCGCTACCCCCCAAAAAGGGGCGGGTGGGTCGGGGCACGTCGGCGGGTCCACCCAAACAGTCGGGCAGCACCAGTCGGGCAGCACCAGTCGGGCAAAAACAGTCGGGCAGAGCCAATCGGGCAGAGGAGCAAACATGGAAAAAATTTTGAGCAAAGACGAGCGGGCAGAAAAAGAGCTGTCACAATTATCAACACACGAAGTGTGTCCCACGTGTCACGAAGAGAATGTGTATTTTCTTGGGCAGATTGGAACACAGAGGCGTTTTGAATGCCTCGAATGCGGGCAGTATTTCAGGCATGATGAGCTGCCGACAGGAGAAACCATATGCATCACTTATTCCTTACCAAAAGAGCGGAGGTAATTACCCGTGCCCTACAAGCCTTCAGTTACGACCCACCAAGAGCACCGAAAGAGAATGCTCTGGGCGATGCACAAACTGGATCTGACGATTCAGGAAGTTGCGACCAAAGCCAAAGTCGGTCGGGCAGCATTGTCCCGATTCCTCAATGGCGCGAAGAACGATCCTCGACTGTCTTTCATTGAAAGGGTTTGGAATGCCATCGACTACTTCAGACAACACCCAAAGCAAAGATATCAGGCTCGCCGTTTACAGCAGCGATCTGAGCGCAAAGTGCCCGAAGCAACGACTGCTGAGTAGGCAAGGACTCACCACACCTGAGATTCCAACGGCTATGTACCGTGGTCTACTTTCTGGTCGTGCGTTCGAGCTCATNTTGCAAGCCGGATACGACACTTCACCTGAAGATGTACCGGCTATCGTCGAGCAAGCAGTGGCGGACACTGCACAAACGATTGAGGACGAAGGCCGTCTTTTGTCGCCAGCTGTGAAGGTCAAGGACATCTCTCTGGAAGTGACCGAGACTTCAGGCTACTTCTGCGAGAGAATCCTGACGAGGCTGCAAGGCGAAGAGTGGGAGCTGGTCGGGACAGAGGTTCCCATCCGGTGGGAGATCAATGATTACGTTGATTTCTGCTCCCATCTCGACGCACTGTTCCGATGCCAGGATGAACAAGGTGAACATTGGTTGATCCTTGACTTCAAATGGACGGCAGGCATGACGGGCTCATACGCAATGAGACATATGCAGATGACCGCATACGCACATGCCTTGCGGAATGGCACAATCACTATGGACGGACTGCCCTGCAAAACGAACGCAGAGCTGGTCGAGACTTCGCTTGTGTGGACGCCAGCTTTGTTGCCTTACAAACGGAAGACAAGTATGCAGTGCCCTGAGACTGGTGAGACACAGGTCTACAAGAAGGGCGACCAAAGACCCATGCGTGCACTCTGGAGAAACACAGGTTTCTGGACTCCGGCAAAGTTTGAAGAAACTGAGGAAGAGGTACGCAGACAGATCATGCATCGTGTACGATGGATCGAGAGCAACGACGCACCCATGATTCCTGACCCTGAGGGATGCGTAGTTTGCTCAAGTAAGGACTGGTGTTCGTGGTCAGGAAAGGAGAACCCGCATGTATAAGACGTGCACTACAACCGCCGAGGTCTGCGTGGACACGGCGTATGGGAAAGAGCTCAAATTCTGGGTAAATGGAGTGATTACTTACGAAGTGAGTATCACCAGAGATTTTGGGTCTTACGGCGGTCGGTCTGATGACTACCCCGGCGACCCTGACCAAGTGGACATCATCAGTGTTGTGTCATACAACCTTTGGATTTCAAATCGAGGGACAGAATCAGAAGGCACAGAGTTTGACAGTGACGATGGTGACTTGATTCTGGACGACGACTTTTTGTTGGGCTTGGTTGATGTAGAAGAATTGGAGGTCGAATTTGACGACGACTAAAAAAAGCGACATGCAGACACGATTGTTTGCGATTCAGGGTGCACTGTTGAAAGCACAACAGGACATCCAACACGTGGAAAAGACATCGAAGAATCCGATGGGCTTTGTTTACACCTCGATTGACGGCATGGTCCGTGCGGCACGTGACGTGCTCCACAAGAACGGTCTGGTCCTGTCCTGCAAGGGATGGTCAATCTATGTGGCGGACGACAGCAAGCGAGTGATGTCTGCCACGTACGAGCTATGCCATCCTGAGTCTGGTGGAGTCGAGATGTATTCCACCGTGATCCCGTACCCAGAGGGCGGGCGTGGTGAGGACAAGCAGTACCTTGGACGGCAGTCATCTGCCCTCAAATATCTGCTTCGTGACTTGCTCATGCTCCCCATGCTGGACAGCAACGAAATCTGTGCGGAGGTCGATAAACCCCAGCCAGCAAAGAAGAAGCCTGTCAGGAAGGTCAAGAAGGCCACCCCTATCCGCGAGAAATTTATCCAGCGGATCGAAGAGCTTCACCCAGACATCAATCAAATTGATAAGATGAAGAAAGCCAAGACCATCCTCAATGATCTCGGCATCCCATCGGACGGCTCTGCTTCCGATGAACAAATCCAGCAAGCGTTGGACTCAATTGCTTGACACCCTCCAGTCCCCCCTCGACAGTTGCTACGGCTGTCGGGGGGGTTTTTTTAGGAAACAACTATGCGATTTCAAGATGTAAAAGACGACGGCAAGCCCGTCTACGTGAGAATCTACGACAACGAGAACCGATCCAGCGAACGAAGCCCGATCAAGCGTGGCAAGTTCATGATGGACGGCAAGTCGTACGCTTTTGGCCTGTGGCAAGAAGACGGCAAGCTGTCTGGACGGCTGCAAATCGACACAGACCCACCAAAGCCCAAGGAGCAAGAAGCCCCGCAGCAAGAAAAAACAGGACAACCTGTCAACGACTCAGACATCCCGTTCTGAGTTTGATATCGTCCTGAGCCTTTCTCCTTTTTGGCTGCGCCAGGTGCTCCCGCTTGGTGCAGTTTTGCCCCTGATAAGGTCCGCAACGTGCGGCGGGGGCGACATCCAATACTCGCTTTATGCAAGAGTTTTCGAGCCCGTTTATCTCTGCTCAAAAAACGGGCGCAAACGGATCGCACCGCCGCGGACTCGCAACCCGTAGATCCAGCCTAGTGCGGCTTGTTTGCAGCAACTTGTTTACCAATCCTCCCTTTTCCGTAGCCACGTGCAGGGAGGTGGGCGGGAGACAAGCCGAGTGCAAACGAGTGAGCTAGGGGCATAAGGCAGCGGGTAGGTACTTACCGCCCTATACGGGCGTTGCGCGCAGGAGAAAGCAAATGGCAGAAATTATTCACTTCACATCCGAAGGAATCAAACAGACATGGAGGGCAGATGCGTGCTAATCATTTATCCTTATGTGCAGGAATCGGAGGCATCGACCTTGGGCTGCGAAGAGTGGTCAGAGGCTTGCGAACCGTGGCTATGGTGGAGAGGGAAGGATTCTGTGTCTCGCACTTGGCGTCAAAGATGGAAGCGGGAGAGCTGGATACGTGTCCTATCTACCCGGACCTACTCCGGTTCCCTTGGGACAAGTATCGAGGACTCGTGGATATCGTCTCTGGTGGCTTCCCGTGTCAACCTTTTAGCCACGCTGGAAATCGCAAAGCCACTGAAGATAGCCGACACCTCTGGCCCCACATCAAAGCAGGAGTCTCTGTTCTTCAACCGAGCTTCTGCTTCTTCGAGAACGTCGATGGGATCGCCTCAGCCAAATCACCCGGATACCACTCAGTTCTCCACCATGTCCTCAGCGACTTGGAAGAAATGGGTTTCAACGCAACGGCGGGACAGTTCTCAGCGGAGGAAGTTGGCGCGCCACACCTGCGGAAGCGATGGTTCATCTTGGCCCACTCCAGATGTAACGATGCGTCCTCACGAGGGAAATGTGAGGTTGCTTCGGAAGGGAGTAGAGAACGGCATGGACAAAGCGGAAGCAGATGCGATGCTGGGCCGAGACATTGCGAAGCCTCAAGGCAAACTTGGCCCGCTCGACCTGGCGCATGTCAAAAAGAATGGGAGCCACCCCGGACAACTCAACCCGGACTGGGTGGACACGTTGATGGGGTTCCCAATCGGGTGGACAGGCTTAGGGCATTGGGAAACGCAGTCGTGCCCCAAGTAGCCGCGACAGCTTTCTCAACTCTTTTTCATTCTCTACAAAAAGGATAAACCAAATGGCAGAAATTATTCACCTCACATCCGAAGAGCTTGCACGACTGACAGTCTGCGAGAACGCAATCCGAGATGGCATGGAAAGTGTCGAAGCGGCAATGTCAGCTCTTCAAGAGATCCGAGACAACCGCCTGTACCGGCAGGAATACAAAACGTTTGAGGCGTACTGTCGCAACCGGTGGAACATGGGCGCCAACTACGCACACAAGATGATTTCAGCTCTTGAGGTCAAAGACGTTGTGCCAGTCAAGAATGAGCGACAGGCCCGTGAGCTTTCGACACTGGACGCAGAGGAGCGGGTCGAGGTGTGGGATCGGGCAGCAGAAGACGCGGGTGGTGAAGACAAGATCACCGCGAAGGTTTTGTCTGAGGCGGTCAAGAAGTTCAAAAGGGATCGTGACCCTGAGTCAGTCGGGCCGACAACCGAAGGCTTTGACAAAGTTGATGAGGCTTTCCGAAAGCTCAAAGTCGAAACCAAAGCNCTGTTTGAAACAGACGCTGCGTCGTTCGTAGACAAGAAGGGTGTCGATGAAATCTTCAAAGACTTCCGCAGACTGATGCACGAAGGCACGCCGTACGGACGCTGCCCTGCATGTGACGGCACGGGGGGGAGCCCAGACCAAGGACCATGCGAGCTGTGTCAAGGACGGGGCTGGGTGTCTTTGGGCAAAAAGAAACTCTTTGATGAAGCCTGGGGTGGTATCTGATGCTACGCACCTATCAGCAGGACGCTATCTACGGTGTAGACCAAACCCATTCGTCGGGCAAGAAATCTCTTGTTGTGATGGCTACGGGCACGGGCAAGACCCACGTGTTCGTGCACTACATGGCAAAGATGCGTGGAAGGACGATGATCGTCGCCAACCGCGAGGAGCTCGTGCAGCAAGCAATGAAGAAAGTCAGCGAGGTCGGAGTACCTTGCGATGTGGAGCAGGCCAATTACTGGGCAGACGAAGCAAACTTGCACGGGCACGCCCAGTGTGTGGTGGCTTCGATTCAATCGCTCAACGCCAAGTGGCGACCACGTTGGGGCGATGCAAAGAAGCGAATGCACCGATTCAACTGGAGCCAGTTTGACCTGCTGGTTATCGACGAAGCCCACCATGCGGTCAGCAAGTCTTACTTGGATTTGATTCAGCTGGCGACCAGTCAGAATCCAAACATCAAGGTGCTGGGCGTGACAGCTACCCCAGACCGACTAGACAAACGTGGCATGGGCACGGTGTTTGACGAGGTGTCCTATCGCTACGAGATGGACAAGGCGATCAACGACGCATGGCTGGTCCCGATTACCCAAACCATGATTCACGTTGAAAGCTTGGACTTCAGCTCTGTGCGTACGACCGCAGGTGACTTCAACGTTGGGGAGCTGGCAAAGCTGATGGAATACGAGAAGCACCTGCAATCCGTAGCTGTGCCTACGGTCGAGCAGGCCGGTGACGGTCGGGCAGTCCTGTTTGCCACCAGCGTCAATCAAGCCGAACGGATAGCCGAAATTATCAACCGTATGAGGCCAGGAAAGGCGATCACTGTTGACGGCAAGACAGACAAGGCGGAGAGAAAGAGAATATTTGAAGCGTTTGCCAACGGGGACTACCAGTTTCTTTGCAACTGTCAGGTCGCAACTGAGGGCTGGGATTGCCCAGAGGTTGAGCTGGTGGCTATCGCAAGGCCAACTAAGAGCCGTGCTCTGTATACGCAGATGGTCGGTCGGGGCACTAGACCCTTGCCGGAGGTGTTCCAAGGTACAGAGGACGCTGAGGGACGAAAGCAAAGGATCAGAGCTTCACGCAAAAGCCAGTGCCGTGTGCTTGACTTTGTAGGCAACAGTGGTCATCACCACTTGATTTGCACAGCTGACATCCTCGCTGGGGACAACGAAGTGGTTGCCACGAGGGTTCGACACCGTATCGAGCGGGGAGAAGAGAAAGAAGTGCAGGAGATGGTCGCTGAGGAGCAGATCAGGCTCTCTGAGGAGCGAAAGGAGTTTGAACGGAAACGCCGTGAAGGACTCGTCGCTGATGTGTCGTACAGTACCCGCACCGTTGACCCGTTCAATTTGTTGGCGGTCAAACCCAAGAGGTCAAACCAGTGGACAAACAACAATCCGATCACGCCTGCTCAAGAGAGTGTTCTGGTACGAGCGGGGATCGAGCCCCACGAGTACGAGCCCGTGCAGCAACGTCAGATATTGGAGCAGATATGGAAGCGTCGGAAAAAGGGGCTGTGCACCCTAAAGCAGATCAAGATGCTCGCCCGTCTTGGTGTCCCTATTGCGGAGGCCAAGAAGATGCGCTTCGAGCAAGCCTCGGCAAGGATCGACTCCATCAGGAATGTCTCTTCGACGGCGTAGGGCTGGTCGGTCTAAACAGGTACATTCGCCAGCACTGGGCTACCAGACGCAAGGAAAAGGAAGAGTGGGGTGAGCGATTCTTGCGCCTTGCCCCAGTCTCTGCCCCCATTGACATCCACGTAGAGCGGATCTACGGGGGTCGAGGCAAACCTATGGACCCTGACAACCTTGTAGGCGGGGTAAAGCCTCTGCTTGACGGGATGGTCAAAGCGAAAATTATTCCCGACGACAACCCTGACCAGATTAGGCTATATGTATCGCAGGTCAAAGGCGACTCGAATGCTGTAAGAGTCACCGTGGTTGGAACGCCAGTAGCAGAGTAGGTAGAAATGTCGTTTACTGATATCACAACAGGGATTGATTGCACTGACATCCGGTCAAGTGCTGCAAACACCGCGACTGGCAACACAGACACTGGTGTTATTTCGCTCGAAGTGCAGGGCAAGCCTGATACTTATTTTTGTGCCATTGTGGAGGTTGATGCAGGAAAGAAGCCAAGATTCATTCCCTACCTTGATGATTCAACCGAAACGTTGGGATCTTTTAGCAACATCACCCACGTTCGTCTGTATCAATCGTCATCGCAATCAGCCTACACGGGTGAAATTTTGGAAATGGCACAGCTCAAGACTGAAGCCAGCGAAGCTTTGACTGACATGGCTGATGTCACTTACAACCAAATCAATGACACCGCAAACGTCAACTGGACATCTACGAGTGCTGGAGAGCCAAACGGGCTCAACGACGTTTTGGAAAGAAAAACCTTCTACGTGTTTGCAACCTCAACGACTTTCGAGATGTTTGCTCGTTTCTCAACCAAGGCAACACGAGATATTCTCAAGAAGAAGTCCCACTTCTGGATTGCTCCAGTGTTTGACGATGGAACCAACGTTGTCAGTCTTGGCTTTCGATCAGACAACGCATCTGACGCGAACCAGAAACCGTACGTCAGACTCTTTGGGCGATACACCACAAGAAACAGAGAAAACGGGGTTCGATCACGTAGGTTTGGAGTACGGTGATGGCAAGCTTAGTATTTGAAGAGGGCACGTATACAGATTGCACCATTCAATCCGACAACCCTACAGCCACAAATACAAGTGCTTCCGGCAAAATTCAAAAAAGTGCAAGCCGAACCGAAAGTGTAATTTTTGTATTTGTAAGGCCGCAAAAGTACGCGAGATTCATTCCAAACATGAATCAGGACCCTGGGGCTACTGGCGAAGATAGTCATCACATCCTAGTTCGATACACAGGCTCACTCTTTGCCAGCATCCGGAACGCTGTCGCTGTAGAGACTCTCTCCGTATTACCAACTGCTAGTCAGGCAACGTGGAACAGTTTCAACACTGCGTCTGCATGGACTACCGCTGGGGGTCGTGACAACGTGCTGCCAAACTCAACTTTTATTGGAGATTTGATCGTAGGAGGCAGTGGTAGTTTTCGTGGCCTGCCGCTGGGCAGGGCACAGGTATTGCAAATGCTGAAAAAAGATAAAACGTCAGTCTTGCTTACACCCATCGTTACTGCCGTTGTTTCTTTTCGACTTGAAGAGATAGGCACTGGCAGCTTACGTCCTGACATTGTTATGAAGGGTCGTTATGCTACCCGTAACCGTGAAAACCCAATCCGATCACGGAGATTTGGAGTCCGCTAATGAGCGAAGAGCAAAACATCGAACAAACTGATTCAATCCTTTCTGATACTTCTGCTGACTGGCGATCAGGTCTGCCCCAAGACATTGCCGACCACAGTGCCATCAAGGACATCAAAAGCGTGGAAGACCTCGCTAAATCCACGATCAACGCTCAGCAAATGCTGGGTGGTCGTGTAGCTATCCCGTCTTCAGATGCACCCAAAGAGGAATGGGACAGCTTCTACGGAAAGATCGGCAGACCCGAAGAGATTGGCGGATACGAAACTCCCCAAGAAAATATGCCGCAAGAGCTCACCCCTGAGTTTGACCAAGCCTTGAAGGTTGAAGCACACCGTCTTGGTTTGACAAAAGGCCAGTACGCAGGCTTGGCAAGGTATATGTCCCAGACCGCCCATGCGACTGCTGAAGGGCAAAACAACATGGCTTCCGAACGCAAAACAGAGTCTGAAAAGATTCTTCGGGAGCGGTTTGGTGCGGCTTACGATCAGAACATTGGACTAGCACGCAGTGCACTGCAACGCTTTGGCGGAGAAGAGCTTGTGAAAGCTCTGGCTGCATCTGGATACGACAACGATCCAGCAATGGTCGAAGCTTTCGCACGCATCGGTCGAGCAGTGTCCGAAGATGAAGTCATCGGTGGCGGTGGGCGTCAGTCCTTTGTTATGGCTCCTGATGAGGCCAAACGAGAGATCGACAACCTGATGACAGATCCTGAATTCAGAGCTGCGTACACCCAAGGCCATGCCCCTGGTCATAAAGCTGCTGTTGAAAAGATGCAGAAGTTGTACCAACTTGCTCACGGATAGACCGTATACTCCGCGAAGCAGGTAGCCTCATGGTCTGCTTGACGCGGGGAAAGACCCGAAGCACCGCCTTCCACCGGTAGGCAGTGTCCGCATGTTGCGGGTAGCACTCCGATCTGATTTATTTCTCTTTCAGGAGTAACCCCGTGAGCACACAAATCACGACCGCTTTTGTTGAGCAGTATCGGAACAACGTCGAGCTGCTCGTCCAACAGCGTGGCTCCAAACTCCGTGACGTGGTAAACGTTGACAACGCAGTTGTCGGCAAGACCAAGTTCACCGAGCAAATTGGGTCCACCGAAGCCCAGAAGAAAGTTAGCCGTCATGGTGACTCTCCTCTGGTCAACACCCCGCACGCACGTCGTGCATACTCCCTCTCGGACTACGAGTGGGGCGATTTGATTGACAAGAACGACAAGGTTCGCATGTTGATCGACCCAACCTCTTCCTACGCACAGGCAGCTGCTTTTGCAATGGGTCGAGCTATGGACGATGTCATCATCGAAGCTGCTACTGGTTCTGCGTTGACTGGCGTCGATGGCACTACCAGCACAGCCTTGCCTTCTTCTCAGCAAGTTGCAGTTGACTTTGACGACGTTCAAAGTGGTTCAGCACACGGCTTGTCGCCACAAAAATTGCGTCAAGCCATGCAGCTTTTCCAATCAAACAACGTTCCTGACGACGAAGAGAAAATCATGGTGGTTTCCCCAATCGCCATGCAGTCTCTTTTGACTCACAAAGAAGTTGCTTCAGGTGACTTCAACACCGTTCGGGCTCTGGTCAATGGTGAAATTGACACTTACATGGGCTTCCGATTCGTTATCTCCAACCGTCTTTCTGTGACTGCCGCTGATGTTCGCAGCTGCTTCGCATTCGTCCGATCCGGCCTTGAGCTCGGAGTTGGTCAGGATGTGATGGCTCGAATTGAAGAGCGTCCAGACAAGTCGTTCTCCACCTACGTCTACTACTGCATGACCATCGGTGCGACCCGTCTTGAAGAAGAAAAGGTTGTTGAAGTTCTCGTTGATGAAACTCTGGCACAAGTCCAGGCTGCTAACGCTGCAACGATCTAAGGAATTTTCCAATGGCAAATACCAATTCTTCACTTATCACAGGTGTCGGAAATCCGGCATCAATCGCAAACGTTGGCATCATGGGCGGCAAGCTTCGCTTTGCCTATGACACATTCAATGTGGCTTCAAACCCATCTGATGGTGACACGTTTGCCCTTTGTCGGCTTCCTTCTGGATGCCGGATCTCTTCAATCAAGCTCTTCAATGACGATTTCGATACCGGAACCGACATTGTGATCGACTTGGGCTTGGTTGACACTGACCTTACCGGCGGTGATCCTGATTGCTTCATGGACGGGGATGACCTGTTCCAGACTGCAAACCTCACTGGTACTGAGTGCCGCTACGGTTTTGCGCAGGATCACACCACACTCAAGAAGCAAGCTTTTGAGCTGGCTGGTAAGAGTAGCGATGATGGGAAGCAGCTTGTTCTTCTTCTCACTATTCCCACTAACGCGGGAACGCTGACAACCACACCTGACTTCTCCTTTGAAGTTCAGTATGTGATCGACTGATTTCAGTCTCTCCTTTGCCGAGGGGGGGCTTCGGCCCCCTCACGGTTTTATGCCTTCACCGGTAGACATCGCAAACCTCGCCCTTAGCCGCCTCGGTCAAACGCGGATCGTTTCGTTCGATCAGGACGATTCACGAGCTCGTGTTATGAAGGACGTGTATCCCATTGCTAAGGACACACTTCTTCGATTGCACCCGTGGAATTTTGCACAGAAACGTGTGGCTCTGTCTCGGCTCACTGAAGCACCAGCTTTTGGGTGGTCTTACCAGTACCAGTTGCCCAACGACTTTTTGCGTCTTACACGCACTCAGTTGCTTTCGACTGACTTCCGTGTCGAGGGTGACAAAATCCTCGCTAACACGTCTGAGATGAAGATCATCTACACCCATCGGCTTGAAGACTCTGAAAAGTTTGACATGCTTTTTGTTGACACTCTGGCTTACATGATTGCAGCTGACACCGCGATGGAAATCACCGCAAGTAGAGAGCTGTTGCAGCAAATGAAAGTGCTGTACGAAAACTCCCTCACCAAAGCACAGTTCCTTGATAGCCGAGAGTCTGCTGATCTTCAGCATGAGCCTTCACACTTCCTCGAAGCTCGACTCGCGGACGTGCCTTTCCGTGCTATTTCGGATAGCAGCCTGTGAGCCGTCGCGTCTACCAGCAGACCAGCTTCAGCACTGGGATTATTAGTCGCCGTGTAGAGGCACGGGCTGACCTCAATGTCTACAGGCAGGGTGCACGCAACATAAACAACGCGATACCGTTGAAATCAGGAGCTGTTGCTCGCCGCATGGGGTTTGAACACCTTGCGGACTGTGTAAACCAAGATGAAACGCCAAGGCTAGTTCCATTCACATTTGCGGACGATCAGGCTTTTGTCTGCGAGTTCTACAACGACAACGGCACAAAAATTAGATTTTACAGAATGGGTGAGCTTGTCACGGACGGCGATGGCAATGTAGTCATCATTGACGCGTCAACTCCTGGCTACACAGCAACCCAGTTGCAAGAGCTAAAGTTCACACAGACCGCAGATATCCTTTACATCTTGCATCGCAAAAAGCCAGTGCACAGGCTCAAAAGGGTTGAGAACGACGGATCTGTGTGGGAGTGGGAAGAGTTTGTTTACGCTGACGGACCTTACGACCCGCTGAACAGCGATGCGACGATTTTGTTGAATGCATCAGTGCCAAGTGAATCTGATACCGGATACCCAGGCGGCACGCCTGGAGTCGAGGTAGGTCAGACCATCAAGATTTCCAACACAACAGGAGATCCTGTTTTCCAAGGCCAAGAGGGGCGTCTGGTTGCACTGCTCATTGCTGATGAATACGACGAGCTGAATACGCCAGCAGTAGATTCCACGCTACGTCGCGGTGTCGGACGCATCTTGTCACAGAACAACGGCACGGTTGCTTTCTGCGAAGTTACCAAGGCTTTTCCTACAGGCGGGCTAAATCAAAGCACGCAAGACTGGTTTTTAGGTGGCTTCACGCTGGAGACAACAGGGTTTCCAGGGTCGGCTACTTTCTTTCAGCAACGTCTAGTGCTTGCTGGCACTGAAAAAGCACCAAACCGTATTTGGCTTTCCAAGACAGATGTGTTCAACGACTTTGGACCCAGTAACGCAAACGATGTGTCAACTGTCCCTGACGACGTTGCCATTGATGCAACTATTGCCGATGACCGTGTAAACAGCATTAGAGGGCTCGTGTCTGACGCACGTGGTCTTCTTGTGTTCTGTGAGGACGGAGAGTTCCTACTGACTGGACCTTCTGCAACCTCGGCTGTGACACCCACCAACGTGGCAGTGCTTCGACAGGGGAGCTACGGAATCAGCAAGCTTTCAGACCCGCTTATCATCGGCGACAGAGTTTTGTTCTGTGAAAACGACGGTCGGCGTGTAAGAGAGATTGGGTTCAACTTTGGAAGTGACAGGTATCAAGCGAGAGATTTGTCGGTGCTCTGTGACGAGATTGGCAACGGAATCAACGGTGCGCAGCTCACCCAGACTTGTTTTACCCGCGGCAGCTCAAACATAGCTTGGTTCCTTCGCACCGATGGCGTCTTGTATTCTCTAACTTACGAACGGGAAGAAAACGTATACGCCTTTGCAAAGCACAACTTTGAGTGGACTGGATCAAGAAACGCTTCGGGGCGGTTCTTAGGCGTCACTTCTATTCCAGAGGAAAACAGAGAAGCACTGTATGCCGTCTGCAAAGAAATCGACGGCACGCTGAGCGTTCAACGCATGGCCCCTGAGTTTACGTACAACAACGGCAACCAAGCAATTCGATTCCTTGACACTCACACGTACTACGACAGCGGAAGCAGTTCAACTGACACAATTACAGGTTTGACAAAGTACGCAAACAAAACGATGCAAGCTATTGCAGACCGCAAGACGTTTGAGATTACTTTTGACGAGCTAGGAAACGCCACTGCTCCTGTGGCAGCTAGGTACTACACAATTGGGAATATCCCAAAATGTGCGATCCAAACGTTGCCGCTTGTTTTTGGCGCTAACAGGGCTGGATCTGAAAACCCTTATCTCTCCAAAACTCGCGTAGTCAGCATGAAGGTGCAAGTTTTTAGAACCTCCGGCCTGAAGATAGAAAAATCAGGGTACTCAGTGCCTATCAACTATCGAAAATACAGCGATGAAATGGATGACGCAGTAGGTTTGGCAACTAGCGAAGTTTACGATGTGGACGTGCAAGATTCACATACTGAGCTGAACACGTTTGCTTTTCGACAGGATTCGGCGTTGCCTTTCACGCTTATGTCGTACTCTTGCCTTTGTGAAGTCGGAGTAAACGTATGACCCTTGAAAACGACATCCGTGGCTTCTTTGGCATGGGCCCAGGCACACCAATGACTCCTAACGAAGCAATGGGCATGGGCTACAACATGCAAGCCTTTGGTTCAATGATTTCTGGAGGTTTGGGCTACGGCACGGCTATGGGCAACGCAGAGCAGTCTCGAATGATTGCTCGCATGAACGCTGACGAGATACTTCGGCAAGCTGCTGAAGATGCAGACCGAGCGTACAGGGCAGGCGAGATTTCTTTGGGTTCGACACGTGCAGCATACGGTGCGTCTGGTATTCAGCTGAACAGTGTCACAGGACAATCTGTCTTGCAAGCTGAGGTGATTGGCATCGAGAGAACAGTCACCGACATCGAGCAGCGAGGGCGACGTGCAGCTGACATTGAATTGTTTTCCGGTGAGGCAAGAGCCTTAGCGTACGAAGCACAGGCAGAAGCATCGTTGCTTTCCGGCATTGTTGAGGGTACTGGCAGTCTTCTCATGGGGAGCGTTTACGCATAACAGTCATGGGCAACATTCCAACCTCCACCGCTAATAACCCTGGCTTTCAACAAAGCCCCTCCGCACAACGCCTGCCGTTCATTGAGCGTAAGCAAGGCCCAGATTTTGGTGCTGCTATTGCAAGCGTCGGTCAATCGCTTGTAGAGGCAACAAAAGCAAAGCAGCGTCTTGACAGAGCTTCTGAGGGCGGAGGCGGACTTGACCCACAAGAAGAGCTTTTGCTTGCGGAGGTAAAAAAAGAGCTCAATAACTACGCAAGTGGTCTAACTACTACAGACGCTCAAGGTAATTTTGTTGTTGACCCCAAAGATCATCTTGAGGCATACGACAAAAGAGTAACTGAAACAACGGACCTTCTGACTAGCAAAGGTGTCAGGCCCGCTCTTGTCGCAGACGTTGTCAACTGGTCAGTGACCTCACGAGAAAAGGTTCGTGACAACCAAGACCGATATGCCAACGGACAAGCGTTTGTAGCTTTTGGTGCGAGTGGCAATTCAAACGAGGCCGAAAACAAAGCTGGTAATCGAACCCTTGATGAAATTATTGCACAGTTTGGAGCAATTCAGGGTACATCTAGCACTCTTGCCCAAAATCGTTTTACCAATCAAGAGCAATTGGATAGACAAACGGACAGCTTGTATAAAAGCAATCTCTTCAGCGGTGTGAGGGGCTTGTCAAGCAAAGGTTTGTTTGAGGACGCACGTCGCTTGATTACGGCAGCAAGTGCTGGCGGTTTTGTCACCGACGAAGCCGATCTCGAAAGAGCGGAAAGGATTGTTCAGCAGGAGGGCAAAGCGTATGTTGACAGTCAAGCAACAGACCTTGTTTCGTCACTAGCCAATGCTGCTGAAAGTGACACTACCACGAGCGGATCAATTGACCCTTTTGGTAGATGGGATGCATTGATAAAAGCACACCCTCTGTCGCAGCCGCAAATTCAACCCGCTGTTGAAGGCTCCGGTGTCAACCTTGTTGCAAAATACCTCCAAGCAGGCATCAACTTTGTTGAATCCAAGAATGACACGCTGGGGGCTTCAGGCACTACCCAAGAAGAAGCAGACAGTCTCAATGCGATTGTCAAAAGTGCTGAACAATGGCTTGGGACCTTTAGTCCGACTGATGACACTGAAGACCTGATCGGTGAGTTCCGCGAAAGCTTGGCAAAGGCCAAAGCAACTGCTCTTGAAGTGGGTAAGGACACCAACGACAAAGACACTCTCATTTCAAAACCGCCGTCGCCTGTAGACATACAGGCTGGTACAGACGACCGAATCCGTGCCGAAACCAACGAAGCGATCATGCAGAAGCCAAGTTTGCGTGCAGCTTATTTTGCTGGGGTTGGTGAGGGCACTTACGACATCAGCGGTGGTGCTTCAGAAGTCATCGAAGGTATTGAGAGTTCAGACATCTCGCTGCGTAATGATGCGTTCAGAGCCATAACTCAAATTTATGATGGTGCACGTGGAAGCCCCTCTGAGCGAAGGCAAAGAGTAGTAGACGCTTTGAGGTCAATGCAAGGGAAAGACGGAAGGGCTAGCAGAGGTAACGAGTATGCAGTTGTAGCAGCAGCTTTCCTCGATCCGAATTTGTCTGACTCGGATCGCCAAATTTTTAGGGAAATGCCTTTGAGCCGATCTTTGCCCGTCTTGAATATGATGGTTAGTTTGAAAGCTTTTGCCGACAAAGAAGAAGCCAAAATTGTTGCAGCTGGTGGGGACGTGACTAAAGCTCTTGGCAAAGGGTCAGGCACTGTTACTGCTGATGGCAAATCGCTACAGTTCGACATAACCAAGTTCAACAAAGACATTGCTATTGACATGCACGATAACCCTTCTGGGTTTGACAGTGAAGGCAAGGCATTTAGTTTGAACGGTGTTGCTGAAGTGTCAAACATCGGTTTGATCCAAAGGGTGGAAGCTGCAACTACAGCAACTCTTTTGCGGGCTGCAAAAGGCGGGACAGACGTTGATTTGCAAGTTGTTATGCAAACTGTCAAAGAGCTCAAAGAGCAGATGTATTCGCAGAATTTGGTTGCGTTGGATCAACCTGCCAACCAAGCAAAGATTCGTACAGTTGCTGGTGTTCGCCTTGGTGGATACCCAGTAAGCAGCATGCTTTACATTGGCAAAGATGGACCGTTTGTGTCTGACGGTACACGTAACGACGCACGCATCAAGTCAATGCAAAAGGCAATCGCTAATCTTCCTGTTGTCAAAGCTGACGAAGAAGGTTGGGGCGAGGAGCACTTTATTGACTTCCAAGCCCCGATGACTGGCAAGGACAATAACGTTGTTGAGTTTCCAATCAGACCCAACGACACAAGTGTCAATACCAAGGGCATCTTGCGGGTTGAGTTCAAGGGTGATAACGCTAAGGTCACTATTGAGGCAAGCCCAAGTGAAGGCATGTCGCCCCAAGCCCGACTTATGGACAGGCCAGATGCTTTCTTGCGTAGCTTCGGTTGGCGACCTCAATACGGCCCTGTAACTCTTGAAGACTTCGACCCAAGCGGGTACAGGCTTTCCAAGTACGCCGATATGGTGGACAGGTACTATCCGTATCTATCCGGCGACATGCGACGAGCCAAGATCATCGAAGAGATTTACAACGACGGATGGGCTGGCGTGCGTTCTAATCAAGGCGGAGCAACTGCATGAAGTTTGAAGAAATCCCAGACACTTCGCAAAATGGCTTTGAAGATATTGCACCTTTGGAAAAGCCCGAAGAAGAGAAGCCTGAGCGGTCTTACGGCGGTCAAGCTTTGGAGGACGAAGAGCAACTTGCAGCTTCTATGTACCCTGGAACATCAATTCCGTTGGGCGTTGTGGTTGCACGATCTAACACCCGTATTGAAACTGGTGATGTCCCGTACGAAGAGATGAATTTTGTAAACAGGTCTGGCGACTTGATGCAAGCGTCGTTTCCATTGGAAGAAAGCGAGTTTCAAGGAGTCAGCACTGAAGATCACAGTGACCCTAGATTTCCTATCTACGGTCGTGATATCCCGATGACGCCAGAAGACGAGCGTCAAATTTTTGAACAGTACGAGCAAAGCGAACAAGCACAAGCCGACAAGCTGTCGTACATCGAATACCTAAAAGCTACCAACGCAGACAAAAGCCTGTTTGAAGAAGCACGAGACAGCTTTATACGAGGCGGCGTTCCTATCGCATATGGTCTGAAAATCACAGACGCGTACTTGGGAGAACGGGCCAAGGCAGGGTTCAATTATGCGATCTCATCACTGCTTTATCTTGTTGGTGCTGATGAGGCGTCCGATAAGCTGGACGCAAGGAGAGAAGAGGGTAAGGTACAGCGAGAAGAACGAGTCAGAGAATTGCAACAGCTGCAACAAGAAGTTCTAGCTTCTACTGAGCCAGATCCGAATGTTGAAGCTGGGATGCTGCAATTCACTGGCGAAGGCGGGATGCTCAGCACACCACTTACTTGGGCTGCTGTGAACGTTCCTGAGTTTGCTGTCGGCCTATCACAATGGTTGACACCAGCAGGCCCAGGTCTGCCCATTTCAATAGCAGGGGCTACTGGGTTTGCGGGTGGTTTGGGGACGCGACAACGTGCTGATTATGCACTTGGAATGGCTGCGTGGTCGGTCCTTGCAACATACGGCGTCCTAAAGGTATTTCACAAATACACGCCAATTCTTGGCGCACAGATGTCTCGTATGAAGTTTGGTCCAGCTGATAAGCCAGTCATGGATGCTCTGCAAAGACTTTCTGGTCCTGGCGGCGGTAAGACTGTGAATCAGGATCTACTTACTCTTGGTCAATACGTGGGACGAAATCTTCGACCTGTCGGCGGAGCGAGTCGTGACCTTGCTTTGGTTGGCGGTGCAGGAGACTTTGGTTCCGGTTTGATCTCGCTGATGGAAGCTGAAACGCTGACGTGGGCAAGTGCTGGTAATGCTTTTGACAACGCACTGCGTCATTCGCCTGAGCATGTCGTGTTTGGACTTGCTTTTATGGGACACGGAGCGTTGAAGTACCAAGCCAAGGCAGGTGTTGCCCTAAAAGCTCACCAAAAGGGTCTGGCTCAATACAGGGAGCATCACTCAAGGACTGACATCGACGGTCTTGAAGGGGCCGTCGAGCGTATGTATATAGCTTCTCACTACCTTCGCCAGCACCAGATGCCAGAGTTTATGAGAGCCAGATTGCTCTCCGACAGTATGGACTCAATGCCTCGGATGACTGACCAGCAGGTGGTTGATTTTCGCAACGCTATTGCCAGAGACATTCAAGCGTACGAATCAAATGTAAGCATCCTCAAGCAAGGTCGAGACAGTGGACTGTCAGCAGAGCAGCTTATTGAGCTTCGGATGCAAACTACAGCTCAGCTTGGCTTTGCACGAGCAGGTAGAGAAATCCTGTCACGCGTTGACAGTCAACTTGCACGTCGAGGAATTCAACCAGTCGGTTCAAAGCCAGCCGATCCCGCTTCGCCAAAAAGCTCAGAGCCCCTTCGTGAAAACGAAGAGCGTATGGAAAACCAGCCTCAAGGCGAAGAAGGTACGTTGCCTGAATCAACAGATCCAACAGCTCCCAACCAAAACCAGAACAGCTTTGCTTACTGGTCACTCAGGCCAGGATCTCGTTCTTACTTTCAGCACGGTCCTGATGCAGGTAGGCCCGAACCTGGAAAGCCAGATCCACGCAAGCCTGAGATGCCGAGCTCGGCGGACCTTGATGCAATGGAGAAGAGTGGCCTGTTTAGTGCCGAATACATCGAAAGTCTCCGCAAGGGCGTTGACCCTTTGGAAGACGCAATCCGCGAACAAGGCGAGTCTGTAGAGCAGATTCGGGCAAGACTAATTGAGGAAGCTGCGTTTGGTGGTGAGCTAAAACTTGAGGCTGGCAAATACAGCATTGATGCTATTCCTCAGAATTACATTGACGCGTATGTAAGAAGAGTAGAGTCATTGGTCCGAAGCGAGTCGCAAGGACTACGCACATACATGATGAACGGTAAGTCCGTTTACCCTGACCAAGTGCAAAAAGGGGCTATTGACCTTAGAGCTGGCAAAGACACAGCCGAGTCTCGCATGCTCTTGGATGTAATTCGACAAGAGTTTGACCTTGACATTGACGCAGGGTTTGCTGTTCGTGTTGAGAAAACTGAAAAGCCTGAAGAGCCGGTTGACAGAGAAAAACAAAAAGAGCTTGACAAGATCAAGCGGATTCGTGACAACGGCTCTGAGCTGACTGAGGAACAACTGCAAACGCTGATGGACGCTGGCGAAAGCTTGTATCCAGTGCAGCACAACCCAGGCGAACGCCGTGCCTTCAGAGCCGGTCAAAAGGTTGGCAGTGCAGAAGCGGAGAAGAGAGCCCAATACCAGTTGGACAGGCAGAAGGCTGCTAACGCCAAACTTCGTGCGGACAGAGCAGCTGAGCGGGAACAGCTGGTAGAAGACTCCAAGATCAAAATTGGCGAGCTGAGAGATCAACTTAGGCAGCAAAAACAAGAATCTGCACAGAAAGCCAGAGACAAAGATGCACAGCGTAAGGACGCTGATGATGCCCGTGCTTTGGTTCAGGGTGAAATACGAAAAGTAGTTGAAAGGTCTGGGCTAACCGAGGCTGAGCAAGCCTTGATTTTGAAACGAGCGTCAAGGGGTGTGCCGCCGCGAACCAGCGATGCAAACGCAGTTCTAACTAAAGGTGAAGCTGCTGTTGAAAGAGCACGACTCCTTGTCGAGCAAAAGCTGTATGACATCAACTTCCGTGACTATCAATCTGACGTAGAAGCACTGCAAACTGCAAATATCACTGACCCTGTGTTGGCTGCTGAAGCTAAGAAGGTTCTTGGCGAGCGGCCCTTGAATCCAATGCCTAAACGGTTGCAGAAAGCTACTGACGGCCTTGTAGAACAAACCACACAGTTGACTGGTGATCCGCGGCTTGATGCTGCAATCACAGAAGCTGTTGACGCACGACAGCTCAGGCAGGGTGGTGAAGTTGATCCACGCATCATTGACGCAGAGACTGCCTCTACAGGAGAGCTCAGAGCTTCTCGTGAGCAGATGATCCGAGCCGGAGAGGTGATGCGGGAAATTGTCACTGCTCAACGCTTAATTGACAGAAGTAAAGCCGCTGAAAAAGCTTTGGAGATTCTTGAGCGAAACGATCAAATTGTTAGGGATATCGGGGGTCAAGGGCTTGCCCCTGTCAAGACTGACGAGATGGGGCGACCGCAAGGAGACATACCAGCTGCTTTTGGCTTGCGTGACTTGCAACCTTTGCTGGCAGGTGAGATGTTGTTTGGCGGTAGACAATCTGCTGGCAACCGTTTGCTGGCAGACGTGCAAGAAGCTTCTGGGCAAGCACGTCTTGAAATAGCCGACTTTTCCCGTAGGTACTCAGAGTTTCTCCAGCTGCAAGGTTTGACAGATGCTCAGTTTTACCAAATGTATCCAAGCAGGAAATCTTCTACTGAAATTGTGGGCGGTGTTCTCAAGGGCGAAAATCGAAAACCACGAAGGCTTCGACTTGAGCTAGAAGGTGAAGAAGGAGAGTCGTTTAGTGTCGAGCTATTTCCATCTGAGCTTACAAGTCTTTACACAATGCTCCGCGATCCCACCACGCGACACGAGATTGTTGTGCAAGGAAAGCCTGTTCAGGTTATGCGTGCTGGAGAAAAAATCGGCACACCAATACGTATCAAAGAAGGCGACCTGCGTGCAATTTCCGATCTGATGCGGCTCAACTCTGATCTGAAGTTGTTTGAAATCTCAGACTTCTTTATGGCTGAGTTTGGTGAAGGTGGCAGGCTGTCCGAGATGCGTCGAAGTCGTGGTGAGTTTCTTGAGCAAGAGGAATTTGGCCTGTCGTTCTATCCTCGACAAAGGACTAATGCTCACTTGGCGGAAGGCAACGTTGGGGCATCAGACATTGCTGGGGACATTGCTGGTCGCCTGCAAGAGATGCCGTCCGAGTCTGGAGCTCTTGGCGACCGTGGCAGTTCAACTCAACCGTTTGTCGTACGGGACATCCACTCCTTCGCCGCTACTAGGTTCAATCAAGCCGTAACGGAGCTCATCCTTCGTGACCCTGCACTTGACGCGATGCAGACTATCGGACCCAACAGAGGCCAAGGTAGTCCTGTGTACGAGGCTCTAGGAGAGAGCAAGAAGGGACGACATTATCGGGAAGAGATTCCCAAGCATATTGCAGCTGAAGTTGCTGACATTCTGGGTGTTCGTCTCAACAGCGGAACCATTTCAGACACTGCTATACGTTGGACTGCAAACACTCTTTCGAGACTTCGACTGATTGCTCTTTCTACAGCAGGTAAACAGACTGCTTCGTATGGCATGATGTTTGGACCTAACCAAATCCCGCGTCAGTATCAAGATGCCGTGTTTGGGCGGGCGGCTCCGTACTCTCTCGGCATCGCGTCTACGTACGGCAACCCGCTTGGCATGGGGCTTCCAGAGTTTGGTGGGGCTGCTGCACGTCGCATGAGCGGGCCTCTCGAAGGCGAGGTAAGACAACGTATGACCCAGTTCAGTGGTCATATGTATTTCCGATTCTACGGTCGAAGACACTCCTCTATCACGGGAGAACCGGACCCCTCACTGACAGACAGAGTGGGTCCAGGCCGCGGAGCAGAGGTCGGGGATTATTTGCTGACGACAATGAACATCACCGATGGTGAAACACTTGATCGTGGCTGGAGAGCTACTGAACGATGGATGCGTGACACTGTGATGGAGCATGCAAGAACCGGCGAGCCTGTGTTGGATCACTACGGAAGGGACATCACTGGGACAGTAAAACGGATTATTAGTGACATGGAAGCAGCTGGTTTTGACATGGCTGTACCAAGGAACAGCAAAGGTCTGTCAGAGCTTGATCTGGCTCTCGTGAAAAACCCGTTGTTTGGACGAATGGTTGCAGGCCGATTTGACCCGATTGCTGGGCAAAGTCAGCCAATGCCTAATCCGATTTTCAACACACCAATGGTGACGCAAGCAAGACAAAACCCATACATGCGGCTTGTGTCGGTGTTCCAATCTGCTGTTTCAAAAATCAGAAACTTCTCTGTAACAGGCAGAAAGACAGAAGCATTGCAAGCAGTTGCGCAGGCTGCAATGATTGCTTCTGGCATCAAATATTTGACACGATCAACAATTGCTGTCCTCGACGAGCAGGTCACAGGTACACCAGCACCAGCTGGAGCAAGGTTTGATGCGGAAAGCATTTCTCAATATTTGAGGACCGGTGCGATTGACATCTTGTCTTCTGGAGGTGCATTGGTCCCTGGACCCGCTGCACAGCTTGCAGGTGCAGCAGGTGCAACACGAGCCCCCGCAATTGAAGTTGGCGAAGCTATTGGCCTAATTGAAGAAGGCGAAATGTCTACTTACGACAGTGACCTGCCTGTTGCTGCAATGGTCAAAAACTTCAAAAAGATTGGCGAGGACGTGTTCGTGGTGGTTGACAAGCTGCAAAACGGAGAGGAGCTGGAAGACAGCGATTATGTCGCACTCACTTCCGGCCTGCTTGCGTTTGCAGGGATGATTACACACAAAGCCGGTGCACAGGAAGGTAGTCGTGTTTTCACCGAATCTTTCATCCTTCTGCACCAGCTGATCTTCCTAGCCTCATCGCTGGAGCCAAGACGAGAAACGATTACAATCGAAGGCGGAGATTTGCCTACTTTTGACCCTGATGCCGATTCCATTGATACGGAGCCAAGCCCATGACCCTCACGAGTGAACAACAGAGTGTTTCTTACACCAGCACGGCAAGTCAGACGGCTTTTGCTGTGCCATTTCGCTTCTTTGCCGACACCGATCTCAGGGTGTTGCACAACGAAAGTGGCACTGAAACGCTTATCTCCACGTCCGTATACACAGTATCTGGAGCTGGTGATGCCAGTGGCGGCACGGTCACATTCAACAGCGGGCTTAGCAACGGGACTGTGGTAAAGATCAATCGAGTCATTCCTGAGACGCAATCTCTGGATTTGACGACGACTGGGGTGTTTCCGGCTGAATCAATCGAAGAGGCTTTTGACCGGCAAGTCTGCCTGATGCAGCAGTCCTTGAGCGTAGACACAACAGACGGCACAACCTTTGACGCAGAGTCGAAACGGATTGTCAACGTTGCAGAAGCTACAGCCAGCAACGATGCCATCAATAAAGCTACGCACGACGCACTCAAGACCCGCGTCTTAGCGGTTGAGCAGGCTGCTGGAGTGGGTTCAGGAAACACCCTCAACGTCCCAGACCCAGATGGGGAAGCGGACAATAAATTCATTGCAACTGCGTCTAACGCTTATGCTCTGAAGACAGCAGCACAAGTACGTGCAGCGTTGACTCTCGACACGACTGACAACGTTACCCACGCAAACATCACCGGTAATGGAGATTTGACTGTATCGGGTGACGTGGTGCTTGGCACTGCAAACTCCAAAGATGTCACGATCAACGACGATCTTATTCTTGGGGTAGATGGTCAGATCAAACCATCAAGTGGTAGTGAAATCGGAATCCGAATTGACCACGACCAAGCCCTTGGAACACTGCACATCTTTGAGGGTTCTGGTTCTCCAACAACTACAACGCCTAATGCTCTTGCCGACACTTTGATTTTGGACTCGACTGGCACTGGGGCTACAGGGATGACAATCTATTTCTCAAACCCTGACACTGACAATGCCACAAGGAATGGTGCGATCTTCTTTGGAAATCAAGGCCAGAACACCCGTGGTGGCTTCCAATATCAGGCTTTGCAGCAAGTCTCATCGGCTGGCGATGACGACAATCTTTTCGTCAAAGTAGGAGCGGCAAACTTTGCCACATTCAAGAAAGGTGCGACTCAAGGGTTTTCCTCTCTTACGATGGCTCAAGAGACGCAAATTACCAACGTTAGAGATCCTCGTGCCGGATCAACTGGTGACAAAGATGCGGTCAACAAACGCACTGTCGAAGCGTTGGCTGGGTTCCGTGTTGCACAATTCTCTGCACACGCTGAGGTTTTGAGCCCAGGTGCACCTAACGGGCTGACCGTGAATGACCTAATTATCAGTGACAACGTTGGTCAGGGCGCTGATAACTACAACGTCTTCCAAAACAACACCAACTGGGTCACAGTTACGCCTGGCAGCAACAAATGGACATTGCAGCCAGGAACGTATTACATAACTTGCGTAGGCGGACTCATGGTAGACCCATCTGGATTGCCTACTAGCATTCAAGTTTGCGGCCCATACCTGACCAACAATGCATCTTCAGCTGCCTCTAATCACGATTCGACCAGCTTTGCTTTGACCAACATCATCAATGATGACGGTGGACACCCCCTTGCGCCTAGAGAAGGTCTAAGAACCGGTTTGACTTCAAACATGGACAACGCACGCAACCCGCTTGCTGGACCTACCTCCGGCATCGGAGGACCCAACCCCTTTGGATCGACAGTTGTTGGAATTCAAGGTGTGAAAACAATCTCTACCACAACTGACTTCTTCCCCCACATCGTCTTCAAAATCCAGCAAATCTTGAACACAGGTGCGATGTATAACTTCACAATCCAGAAGTTGGATGGCACTGTTTGATGTCTGACGTTGCTTCCCAGTTTTTAGCTCTGGCTGAAGAGCTAGAAAAGATCCACAACACCAACCGTATCACTACGGAGTACGGGGGACTTGCTTCAGCTGGGAGTGCAGGCGGTCCTTACGACTGGCAAGCTGAGTGGCATAATCAGGGTGTAGAAAACCCTGAACGTGCGATCATTGCGGGAAACCGAACCGGCAAAACTCGGACGGCGGCAGCTGAAGTTGCTATTCACTTGACCGGTCTTTACCCAGAATGGTGGAAAGGACGCAAGTTCAAGACCCCTACCTCTTGGATCGTTGCAGGTCCGACCAACGAATTGACTAGAGACGTGTGCCAGTTTGCACTGCTCGGTGGCATGGAGGAAGGTACGAAGAGCCCAAGCGGCACGGGCTGGATACCGAAGAGCTGTATCAAAGAGGTTTCTTTCCGGCAGTGTGGTGTGCAGAACGTTATTGATGTGGTCAAGGTTCAGCATGCATCTGGTGGCATCTCAGAGCTTGCATTCAAGTCTTACGAGCAGGGGAACGTCAAGTTCCAGGGTGTCTCTCGGCATGGCGTTTGGCTTGACGAAGAACCAACCGATCAAATGATCTTCACGGAAGCCCAGACCCGTACCATCGACAAGAGCGGCATGGTTCTGTTTACTCGGACTCCACTGTTTGGTATGTCTGACGTGATCCGACATTTTGTAGACGGTGGGCCTGGAATCTACTACTCAACCGCTACGTGGGATGAATCGCCCCACTTGGACGTGAACGAAAGGGAGCGACTGCTCAAGTCATTCCCAGAACACGAACGTGAAACTCGTGCCAAGGGCGTCCCAATGATGGGCTCCGGCGGCGTATACCCTGTACCAGATGAGGAGATAGCTTGCGATCCATTCCCAGTACCCAGCCACTTCCGCCGCATTTGTGGAATCGACTTCGGCATCGACCACCCAGCCGCGGCAGCATGGATCGCATACGACGCGGACGCGGACACGGTGTACGTCACAGACTGCTACCGAAAAGCAGGTGAGACTGCCACCTACCACTCGCAAGCAATCAATACCCGTGGTGACTGGATTCCCGTCGCTTGGCCTCACGACGGCATGACCCGTGACAAGGGCGGAGGTAAGGCTCTACGAGATCAGTACGAGGAGCATGGTGTCAACATGATGCCTTTCTCTGCACGCTACGACGACATCAAAGGTGGCGGTCAAGCTAGAGAGCCCATCACAATGGAGATTCTGGAACGCATGCGGACTGGGCGGTTCAAGGTGTTCCGAAACCTGTCGGACTGGTTCGACGAAAAAAGGATGCTCCACCGCAAGGACGGCAGGATTGTGCCTGAGCGTGACGACATCGAATCCGCAACTCGATACGCCGTTATGATGCTGCGATACGCTGAGTCTGAAGCCGAATATGACACTCCAAATCAGGAGTTTGTAGACAACTACGATTACGACCCCCTTGAGGAGTTTCACAGATGATTGAGCCAGTCCTTGCAATTATTGATCCAGTCTCGCTTCTCATTTACGCGGGCGTGAGTGCAGCTACCTCAGGCCTTATGGCTGGAATTAGCAGAAATCAAGCCCAACGGGATGCTGCCCGTCTTGAACGTCAGCGGCTCGATGCCGAGCGTGCTGCTGCCTTGGAAGAAGGGGCTACCGAAAAGTTCTTGCAACAGTTGCGAGCTGGGGACGTTTCAAGAGCAAAAGTTGCTGAGGGCGGGTTTAGCTACGGCGGCTCAATCCTTGGCGGGGTTGAAGACGAGCAAGGCGGAGGTTTGTTGCAATGAGTTTGGGACACATGGTTATTGCGAGGTTTGAAAAAGCCAAGACATATAGGTCTAACTGGGACTACCACTGGCAAGAGGTCGCAGACCTGACTCTGCCAACACGCCAGTTCTCCTACGAGTATTCGTCGGGTGAGCAGCGGCGTAACAAGATTTTCAACGACACAGCTCCCAACGCGGCCCAAAGTCTGGCAGCAGCCTTGTCTGGCATGCTGACAAACACTAGCACCCGTTGGTTCATGCTCACCACTTCGGATCACAAAGTCGGGCAGCGAGAGTCAGTAAGGCGATATCTGCACGAAGCAACCACGGTCATGCTGGACTACTTTGACTCAAACAAGTCTCAGTTTGCTGTATCCAGTCACGAGTTGTTCCTTGATCTTGTGTCCTTTGGTACAGCTGTGATGTACCTGAACACTGAAGGCGACCACCTCGTCTTCCAAACCAGACAGCTTTCAAACTTCTACGTCATGGAGAATGAGTCTGGCGTCGTGACGGAGTGCTACCGAAACTTCAAGATGTCTTTGCGTGATGCATTGGACACTTTCGGTGATGAGCTGTCCGACGAGACTTTACGAGCAGCAGACGAAAACTCTGGCAGCTACAACCCTGACGCCGAGATCGAGTTCGTGCACGCCATCTACAAGCGGCAGGAGCGTGACCCCTACAAGCTTGACGTGACCAACAAGCCGTTTGCCAGTATCTACATCGAAGTAGCAAACAAACACGTGGTCAGAGAGTCTGGCTTTGACCGGATGCCCTATCTCGTGCCACGGTGGTCAAAAGCTGCCGAGGAAATGTACGGTCGGGGTCCGGCAATGCAGGTGCTTCCAGGCATCAAGGTTGCTAACGCGATGTCACGAACACTGCTCGAAGCAGCTGAGCTGGCGATTAGGCCACCCTTGATGGTCCCTTCAAACAGCGTAGAAGGTCCGATCCGAACGTCCCCTGGCTCCATCCTCTACTACCGCTCTGGCACGAGAGAAGTGCCTCAGCCGCTGGTGTCCGGTGCAAACCCAGCAGTCGGGCAGGCACTGCTTGAGAAGCAGGAGCAACGTATCGAAGAGGCGTTCTTCCTCGACAAGCTGACGTTGCCAATGAATGACCGGATGACCGCTACTGAGATTATTGAACGTAGGCAGCAAGGGCTCATGTCTGCCGCCCCCGTCCTTTCTCGGCTGTATTCCGAATGGCTGAACCCAATCATCGAGTTTACATACTCTTACATGAGATCCAAAGGTGCACTACCTGAGCCGCCGGAAGAGCTCAAAGGTACAGGGCTCAGCATCGAGTACCGATCTCCGATGGCTAACTCCAAGCGTTCAGCTGAATCGCAAGCATTTTTGCAATCCCTTCAAGTGGTGCTCCCCCTTCTACAGGCCAACCCAGGCGTGTTTGATAACATCAACGCTGATGCTGCCGTGCGAACGATCATGGCTGCTAACGGCGTAAACCCCAAGATGATGCGAACGGAACAGGAAGTTGCTCAAATTCGACAGGCGAGAGCTCAGCAGGAGCAGCAGGTTGCTCAGTCACAACAGATCCAGCAACAAGCAATGGCAGCAAGAAACACTGCCGCTGCCGCGAAGGACATACGAGATGCACAGCAACTTTGAGCAAATTCAAGCAATCAAGAACGTGTTCTCGTCCGACGAGGGTAAAAAGGCCCTTGACGGCATCCGTAAGGCATGCAGCATGGATAACACCACGTTCCGCGATAACCCAACTCTTATGGCCTTCGAGGAGGGCCGTCGTTCAATCGGGCTCTGGATACACGAAATCGTGAGCGGCGATTACACTGTTCAACAGGAAAGTCAAGAGCAATACGACCCTCTTGATATCGAGGACTAACAATGGCTTTTGGAAGCACAAAGAAGGCAGTTACTGATCTGGTTCATGCGAGCGAAATTACTCGCCCTTGTCAAATCGCAAGCTTTTGGCAAGTAATCAACGGTGATCTCGAATCACAGGACAACAGTGGAACGCCAGATCCGTATGGAGACTCTCCATCAAGCACCCCGCACTTCATCTCGATTCCTACTGGAACGACTCTGCGACTGGGCGTGCGGTACACAGCTGGGGAATCCATGTCTACCGACCCTGTGCTCCAAGTGTTTGGTCGAACCGTTGCACCCCTTGGTACACAAGACAACACCGAGACAACCAACCAAGGAAGCGTTGGGATCTGGCAGCGGCTCCTGTCAAAAGCGGGAGATATTGACTCTACTTTTGTAGATGCTTCAACCGATATTAGTGACGGCACGTACGAATACACAGCCTCGGACTTGGACGCTCATTCCTACGATTTGGACGGCTGCAACCAAGTGATTGTTCTTGTGAAAACTGCCGCCGGAGGTGTGACAGGCGACGTTGAATGCATCGGGAAAGTGATCTAATGAGCAACATTGTCCGGCTCTCTAATCGTGATTGGGTCGGCATCGTGTGCACGACCGTTTTGTGTGTTGGCGGGCTATACAAGATTCTTGCCAATCAACAGGGAAAAATCAATGAATTGGCTATCACGCAAGCAGTCACCATCGCACAGCTCGAAACCGTTGCCAGGATGCAAGAACGCATCTTGTCAAGGCTGGAAGCGTTGGAACAGCAGTGAATCTGGGCCTTGCTGCCTTCGTTCCGTTGCTTTTAGCCTCCTCGTGCCAGCGGCAATCGCTTGTGCCGTCTTCATCGTCGCTACCCTTGCCGGATGCAAGTCAGGTGGACCCCACATTGAGTCCACTGGTTTGGGTAGGCAGCTTGGGTATCCTGGGCGGCCTGATTTTGATGACTATCAGCCGATTCCTCATGTTGCCCTTGAGGGGCCAGCTACCCTTTCTAGTTGGGATCGGGTTGGTCTTGCTTACTTATACAATTCAAAAGTACGATCAGGTGCTTATATTGCCAGCAGCGATTACTAGCGGCGTACTAGCAGCCGTATCAGTCTTTCTCTCTTTCAAGAAGCTAAGGAAAACAGTATGTCCGACATTGGAACCGTCATCGCCGTCGTCCTCTCCTCCTACGTCTTTGGAGCCGCCACCGGACCCTACGCATGGGGCTGGCTAAAGTCACGCGGTCAAAAATGGTGAGATGATGACCACCGCCAGATTCCTTGCTTTTTCTTGCGTCCATCACCCTTACGCAAGTAAGGCGGGGATTCGTTGGCTCTTAGACAAAATCGCAGAACACAAGCCTACGCACCTCGTGTGTCTAGGCGATCTCATTGATGGTGAAGCTGCGTCTGTCCACGAATCTGAGTCAGACCATGACCTGTACGACGAGTACGCAGAGGCCAGTGCCTTCTTAGCTGACTGTCGGGAGCAGGCTGACGATCCAGTATGCGTGTGGACGCTGGGCAATCACGATGACAACGTGATGAAACCAGACCCCAGGAGGGTTCCTAGAGGGCTTAGATCACTGGTTCACTGGAACGAGCACCGAGCTTTTGGCGAAGAATTCCGAAGATGGGCTCAATACCCATACATCAAATCTCAAAAATGCGTCTACAACCTCGGTCAGGTCCAGTTTTTCCACGGATTCGACGTAGCAGCCAATTCTGACGAGCTGGAGGGCTTGCAGATCAACTACTGCAATGGGTCACATCCGTGGCGGCTGACCGTCAGAGGGCACACACACCGCCCTGTAGGGGTCACACAGGCCAAACGGACCAGTAAGGTACTCTTGCCTCACTTCTACTCCAACGTCGGTACAATCGGATTTGGAGACAAGCAACCAGAATACATGGCAAGAAAGGATGTCACCCAATGGGGAGCCGCAATTCTGGTAGGAGAAGTGGAGCTGGGAAAAAGGGTAAGTCGTGCCACCTCGAAAGAGTGGTCCGCGCATTTGGAGCGTATGTAGAGCCAGTCATTGTGCACTGGATAGATTCATGCGAACCCTCACCCAACGCTGAAGTTGAAAAGACAGACCTGCCCACGCCACAGGACATCTGGCAATGCGGCTTCTTGGTACATGAAAGCGACACGCACGTTGTCATTGCAGGCGGATTGAAGCCTGAGCAAGAGACAATGGACTACGTGATATCAATACCCAAGTTTGCGGTGCAGTCGATCAGTCGATGTAATTATCAAACTTAGATTGAGCACGTGGGATGACGTAAGTCGCGTAGGCGTGCACAGTCGGAGTGCCACTGATCGTTGCTGGGTCAGCACCGGCAAACGTAGCAAGGATCGACGTGTCAGCCGAGTATTTGTATCCAATGGCTGGAAGGTTGTCGGCAGATGCTCGTTTGGTTACAGCGGAAGCAGCTGAGAAAGCAGTCAACAGACGGTCGTCGTCCCCCGAATCCCCAACCTTGTATTGCACCGCAGCCGTGTGAGCTTCGGCAACGAACACGAAATCAAGCAAAACTGCATTGTCAGGAATCTTGAAGAGTGTCAGGGTATCTCCAACATTTTCAGAAGCATCCAGCGTGTAGGTGCTGTAGGCGTGAAACGTTTGCAGCTTGTCGCCGCCAAGTGAGGTCGGATCAGCCTTGCCGGACCTGCCCGCTTCAAGAGTGGAGTTGAAGTTAGCCATTACTTCTTACCTTTTTTCTTCTTCTTCTTCTTCAAAATGGCTTGCTTGATGCGAGGTGGCAAATTCTGCTGAGCAGCAGTGAGCCTGCCATTGGTTTTCTTCATCATCTTCTTTTTCTTGCTGTGACCAGGCATCACTTCCTCTTTCTGGGCTTCATGCCCTTCTTCTTCATGTTGATAGCAGTTGCCGCTTGTTGGCGGCGACGAGCTGGTTTGGCTTTACCGGTTGCTTTTGGCTTTCCGTACATTTTGCATCCCTTCCCGTGCATACTAACACCGCCATCTTCGACGAGCAGCACAGATACGCTTCTTAGGTGTCTTAGAACAATTGATGCCATGCATCTTCATTTGACCTGCACTACGAGAGCAATACGACTTTCGACGCTTTGCCCTCGCACCAGTTGGCTTTTTCTCAGTGACTGCGGTCTTCAGCTTTGACCCTGGGTTGCGTCGTCGATACGCGGCAACCCCTTTCTTGGTCATGCCCGCTCCTTTGGAGGTCGGACGCTTGTGCCCGCTTTTCACAGACATCCCCTTCATTGTGCCTTTTTTCTTAGCCATCGCATTGACCCCATTCGGATAGGACTTTCACAATAGCGTTGAAGCCATTGTTTGTCTGCGGGTGATACTTGAAGGCGGCAACGTCACCAAGCACCTGCAACAAGTCTTGGAAACCAACAAGCCCATCCTCATTCAGGTCAGACGGGCATGAGTTGTCGGGGTAGTAATTCACGGAGTACGGCGACGGCTCGCAGGGATGACCGTTGCCGCAAGCAAAGCGAACAACGCCACCAGACGAGAAGTAGTCGGGACCTGTAAAACGAGCGATGTGAAACGACCCAGGCCACTTCTCGCTCTCCCAATCAACGTCAGCGTTCCATCGGATGAGATCGCCGTAGTCAATTTGCGATGGTGACTTGCAGCACTGTTGAAATGGAACTTGACCTACAGGGTACGGTTGCCAGAACTTCAGCACAGGCGTGTCCATCAAATCCTTGTGCTGCTGCTGCACTAATGGGTAGCGGTACTGCGGGTTGGAGTTGCCATACTTCTTGCCAAGCGGGCCGTGCAGAATCCAGGAATCACACCACGCAAAATCGAGGTCAACCAAGTCCCCTAACCTTGGGCAGCAACCTTCTGGCCCCTCAAAGACCCAATTGATCGGCGTGAACTTGGCTCCGAGGTAGCCGAAGCGTTGGTACGGGTTGGCTTGAATGCAGTCCCATCCGTTGGGTGCTTCGCTGCATGGCAGCAGTGTGCCGTCTGGCAACTCCCATTCACCAAAGGAAGTCCGTGCTTGATCGTACTCGATGCACTCAATGCAGTTGTCGTACCACGGATACAGGTAGTCCGGCCTGCGGTTCTTGAATATCGGGCCTTCGATAGCCCATCCGAACGAGCGGGCTGGCGACTCGTTGCCACGGGTGCAACCAATCATGTATGGACGGCGTGGATCTCCGTTGGGGTATGAGAAGTCAGGATCAAAACCAGTCTGGATGTAGATATCAAACGTCCGACCAAACGGCGTCAGCCGACCAAGGTCGTCAATCCACATAGCTACAGCATCAGGGTCGGAGGGCGGACCACTCGATGCGACTGCCAGCAATAGTGTTGAGATCATTTTTTCTTCCAAGAGATGCGTGCAGAGCCGCGTTTGCGTTTCGCAGCACTTGTGCACTGGGCTTTGGTTGGCCTACAGGCCGGATAAGGACGCTTCGATCCCCCTCTTGCAGACTTACGCCCGCAAGGCTTACCGGTTTTACAGTCAATCCAGCCCTTGCCCTTGTTCTGACCAAACCACTTACGAAGACCACCAGATGTCGCAGATTTCTTAGCCACGATTACGGCCTTTCTTGGTTAGAAGCCAGAAAATACCCAAGGACATCACCCCAGGATTAGGAACAACACGAGAAGAATAACCCCAATCATCTACATGCAAGTCATCTTTTGACCAATCAGGCTCCCCATCAATCCACCATGTCGTCAAAGGAGGTAAGTCAGAGAAAAGAACGCTGCTTTCGTACGAGCTCTCAGACGCCCACTGGCGGCTTCTAGGCGTATAAGCCATACCTGACCCCATGTCGCCGTTGTCTGGGCTTACAGGGGCTTCTACGAGCCCTGTCGAGGTCACGGCATCAGCCGTCGAGAAAGCTGACTCCAATACCTCTTGTCCGAGGATCGTGCCCATGCACACCAAAACAAGTTGCAGGCGGTGGGAGCGAGTCTCAAGCTCTTTGCAACGACTCTCACAGTCGCTCAGACACTTTTCAGACTCTTTTTCTCTCTTCTCGCACTTCGGACAAGTCATTTCTTCCGCTTTTTCTTACCGCCAGTGCCCCAATTCTTTGCCCCCACCTTGCGGCAACGCACAAGAGCACCCGACGCGTACGCCGAAGGCCAAACCTTGTACCGAGACTTCACCTTTTTGGTGCATGCGTCCGATTTTGCCTTCTTCTTAGCCACGTTTGGCCCCCTTACGGCGGTTGGTTGCCCTGCTGACAACACGGAGATTCTTTCTTCCGTTGCCACCACCCTTGCTCAAGGGCTTCTTGTGGTCAACTTCACGAGGATCACCCACCTTGAGTCCCAGCTTCCGACGAGCCTGCTTCCGCTTGTCGTTCTGCTTCCGCTGTTTCGGCTTGCCGTGGTACGTGTCGTACTCTTTTCGGTAATTACGCTTCTTCGTCATGCTCGATCCTCTCGACATGATCGAAAATCGTCTTGATCGAAGTCACATACAGCGGGGTGCTGTCGCCAACAAACGCAGCTGAAATGTTGAACTCGAAGAATTCGATGGCTTCATCACGTCTCATCCCGTCCTTGAACATCAACTTTTGGATAATCCGGTCGCGGTCGTACACCAACACAGCTTTGTTGTGCTGACCAACCGCAATACCCATGATGCAATCGTCGAAACCCTCGCACGAGACAACCTCCTCGTTGAGGGTCGCACACAAATCCATCACGTATTCAAGCTTCTCTTTCGGGCTCATTCTGATTCTCCAAATGTTTCATCTGGAACATACTCATCAATTCAGGATTTCGCTCGACCAAACTCAACAATTCCGTACGAACCTGCTCAGCCGTACGCTCAGCACTCCCCTTGTGCTCAATCGTCACCTGTGGCTTGCCCTCCAACCGGTCAACAATCCGGTCGAAGTCACGACCAGGCTCCGAATCAGAGCCAGCCATGAACACATTCCCATGCTTGTCCTTCACGTAACGAGCTGGATCACGACACGCTGACAAGATCCGACGCGCCGCAATGATCGAAGCAGGTGCACTGTCAGGGTCTGTCGCAATCTCTTCAATCTCGCGCAAAGTGAACCGAGGAATGCCGTCTGTCTGAACATGCAGCAAACGGTTGAGCTCGACTGTTACATGCTTCCTACCACGGGGGTGGGTGATCGCAGCAATGGGTGCTTGACCCTTCTTGGCGGGCAGCAAGTTGTCTGGGTTTCCACGAGGCATGACCTAGTATAAGCGTCGGTAACTCAAATCTGGCTGGAACACGGACGAGTGCCCCCGCCGCCGCCGCCGCAGCCGCGTGGGGGAGCCCCCCTCCCCGTTGCTGACAACGCGTTGCCACCGCCACGCCTGCCGTGCAAATTGTGCAACATACCCCCCCCACCCCGTGCCTTGTGAAGCTCGCCACTATGGACGACCGCCGACCGTCAGCCACCGACGCGAACGGCACAAAGCCAGACAGACGACCCCGCCCAGCTCGCGTACACAGAAACCGCGAAGGCTCGCCACCAAACAAATCAGCACGGCAAAAAATCCGACGCCGCGAAAATGGACAGAGCACAGCCAAAGCACCGACCCCAGGCGCAGGCGATATCATGCCCCACGCGTAGCCGCCCGCACTATGGACAAGCCAACGCCACACGTGCTCGCATACAGTGGACGCCAATACAGAGGAAGAGACACCAAGACCCAAACCGCGAGCCGCGCCACCAGCTGAAGCCAGCCACC
>FUFK010037838.1_pt1 | contig 34918 bp, 60 predicted proteins | sample 1021851 | NCBI WGS metagenome assembly FUFK01 (sample SAMEA51879418, study PRJEB19060) | metagenome | reverse complement strand
AGAGATGCTTTTATCTCTTGTGATGGTTCAGGTGTGTTTAATGCACTAGCTGATTTACAAGTAACAACTGTAAATGGTGTAGATGTTGGCAATGCAGCAACGAAAGGATTCGCTATAGCTTTAGCTGTGGCATTATAAGGAGGAATAGATGGCACAAGATTTTGAAAGAGCTGTAGCATTTGACTCTAGTGGTGATGTTAATATAGGAACAACTGCTAGAAGTATCATCACCTCAAACTCTGACGATGCAATCATAGGAATTAGATTATCTAATATTACAAACGCTACTATCAAAGCTGATGTTTATATAACATCTTCTGCTAGTGGTAGTTCTGCTGATTCTTATATTGTAAAGAACGCTCCTGTACCAGCGGGTGGTTCATTAGAGTTAATTGATGGAGGCGCAAAAGTGGTCCTTCAAAGTGGTGATGTTTTAAAAGCTAAGTCTGATACAGACGCAAGTTTAAATGTTTGGGTATCATATATAGATAGTATAAGCGAGTAATATGGGATATTTAGGTAATCCAGTAACAAAAGATTTTACAAGTAGCACATCTGTGCAAACACTAACAGGGGATGGTTCTTCAGCATATTCACTATCAGTTAGTGTAGCAGTGCCAGAAGATATTGCGGTTCTTCGTAATGGTGTGCGCCAAAAACCTACAACTGACTATACAGTAGCAGGCAGTCAAATAACTTTTACAACAGCTTTAGCGGGCACCGATACTTGTTTTGTTATATTTTTAAATAGTGTTGTTGGTACAAATACACCAGGCAACGATTCAATAACAGCACCTATGATGACATCATTCAATGGTGTCTATGAAAACTTACAAACAATAACATCAACTGTAGCAGTAGCTGCAAGTGATAACGCATTCTTAGCAGGTCCTGTAACATTTACAGGCACCGTCACAGTGGAGGGTAATCTTACAGTCGTATGAGCACACTTGAGGTAAATACCATTGATTCAGTTTCTGGAACTTCTACACTTACACTAGGTAGCACTAACGCAGGAACAATAGCTTTAGGTAGTGGTGATGTGCAGAGTAATTTTTTATATCCTGCTTTCTCTGTTAGATTAAGTAGCAATCAAACATTATCAAATAACACCCTTACAAAAATTACATTAGATACTGAAGATTATGACACTAATAATGCTTTTGCGTCTAACAAGTTTACAGTTCCAAGCGGACTAGGTGGTAAATATAAGATTACATTAAACATATATTGGAGTTTTGGTAATACTGAAAGTGCCTCCGAAATACAATTACATTTGTATAAAAATGGTTCATCAGTACAAAGAGAATGGATTTCATTTAATCCAACAGGCAGATTGTCGGGTGCGGCTCAAACATTAACTATGGATATGAGTTTATCAGCATCTGATTATTTAGAAATGTACGCACTTGGTTATACTGGTGGTGCTTCTATTGCCGCTGTAGATACACAAACAAGAATGCATGGATTTAGGATAGGAACATGAGTATATTAAAAGTTAATACAATACAGGATAAGGGTGGCAACGCTATTATCTCTAGTGATGGTTCTGGTAATTTAACACAATCATTTGCATCTAATACCCCTAATTTTTATGTAAGACTATCAAGCAATTTTGGATTAACAAATGATACCTTTGTAAAAGTCACATGGGATAGTGAAACTTTTGATTCAGATAGTGCTTTTGCTTCTAATAAATTCACAGTGCCAAGTGGTAAAGCGGGTAAATATATGTTTATAGCACACTATAAAATTGGAAACTCATTGGGATATTACACCTTTAAATACTATAAAAATGGTTCTGCAATGAATAATACAACAAGGTCAATTTACAATCATGCAAACAGTGACAATGATTTTTCTTTTCATCATATTGTAATAGAAGATTTAAGTGAAAGTGATTACATAGAAACTTATGTNCAAACAACATCTGGTAGTGGTAATAATGTTTATTCAGCAGCAAGTTATTGGCAAGGATTTAGATTAATAGGAGCATAACATGAGTTCAATTATAAAAGTAAATACATTTCAAGACACAAACGGAAATGCTCTGTTTAACTCTGATGGTAGTGGTAATGTAACNTTAAGTGCTGGTGCTATGAAGAATACACCTAGTTTTTTTGCATCATTATCTTCTAATCAAACAATAAGTGATAATTCACTCACACTAGGTGCTTTTGCGACTGAAATATTTGATACTGGTGACTATGATAATAGTTCTAGTAATTATAAATTTACACCGTCTGTAGCTGGAAAGTATTATTTTTATGGTAGAGCTTGGATTACTATACCCAGTGGAACAGATGCTAGAATGGTAATTTATAAAAATGGTTCTGCGGCTTATTATTCTTCAAATGTTACGGGTGGAGCTAGAGATTTAACTGTAGTAATGGCACACACAGCTATTGCAAACGGAAGCAGTGATTATTTTCAATGTTACTTATATCAAAATTCTGGAAACGGAACTGATACATTTGAGTATTTAGCAGATGGTGGAAAAACCTGTTGGGGTGCATATAGGTTAATAGGAGCATAACATGGCAATAACTCGTTTAAATAATAATTCAATTACATCTATAACAGCTTTGCCTAGTGCTGTNGCTGTNAATAATACCCCAGCTTTTTTTGCAAAGTTAGATGGTAATCAAACAATCAACAATGATACAACTACGATCATGGAATTTGACTCAGAAGTGTTTGATACAGATTCAGCATTTGATACATCTAACTATAGATTTACAGTTCCAAGTGGTAAAGATGGTAAATATTGTTTTACTATTGTAGGTGGTTTTAGTAATGCAAATCAAGGCACAGGAGCTAGATATCAACTTTTACTATATAAAAATGGATCAACAGAAGATTTTGCTGGTGATTTTGCACAAGGACAAACTGCCAGTGCAGATCCAACTTGGAATTTATGCACACAAGTTAGTTTATCTGCTGGTGATTATGTTGATGCTAGAATTTATCATGGTGGAGGAACTACAGAACTATTGCAATCAGCTTATGCTAGATTTTTTGGATATAGAATAATAACTTAACAAAGGAGAAAACAAATGGCACAACTAAGTACAAAAATAAAAGAGTATCTAAAGGCTAACTCAGTAAACGAGGTAGACTTTACTACTGATGTTCTTTTACAAGATGATGGTCAAGGTGCATACATTAAAGAGTGGAATATCTCTGGTGTAGCTAAACCGTCTGATAGCGACTTGGATAGTTATGAGACAGCAGCAACAACTGCTGAATCTAATGCCACTGTAGATGCAACTCGTAGAGCTGCATATGGTGATATAGGCGATCAGTTAGATGAAATCTATCACGACATTGACGCTTGGAGAACCAGAATACAGGGTGTAAAAACAGCTAATCCTAAAGAATAATGGCGAGCCTATCTGAAAAAACAGAGATAGGCTTACCTCTTAAAAATCTTATTGGTTTATTAGGAGCTACAGCNACTGCTGTTTGGGCATACTTTGGTATTATTGAAAGACTAAATAATATAGAAACTAGAGCTACTCTATTTGAAGCTGATCTTGTTAAGAATGCAGATCAAACTCCTATAGATCAGGAACAGTTTATGCTATTAGAATTTATAGCTGGACAAGTAGAAGGTATGTCNGAAGATTTAGAAAACATGGCACATAACAANGTNAANATTATGAGATTACAAACTGATATGGAAAAAGCCCTTATTGATATTGAAGAATTAAAAGATAAAATTAGAAACAATGGTAATTAAAACAGTCATAGCATTATTATTAGTAAGTCAAGGCGTTTTGATTGAGCATACAATTATGCCATCAGTTCACGACTGTCTTAAATCTAAAAGAGAAATGTTGAGAAATATGTCAGATTCTGTACAAATAACTTGTGCTGAAGTTGAAGCAGANATAAAAACTATACAGGGNAAAGAATTTATTCAGTCAATAAAAAAACCATCATAATGGCTACATTAGCAGAAGTACAAAAAGAACTTAGATCTGTGAAAAAAGAAGTAAGAGAACTAAGAATACATAACAAGTTTTTATTAGATAGACTTGATTTAGCACATGAAAAAAATGCTAAGTTAAGAGAAGAAAAGAACAACATGACTGTAGATGATGTTGTGTTGATGCAGAAAGCTAAAGCTGAGTATGCTTCATCAATAGAAAAATCAATTAGTGAACAATTATCTATACAAGAGAAAGTTCAATTAGATTCAGCAGGATTATCTAATGCCCAGTCAATCGGAAAAGATAAATAAGTTAGAAAAAGATATCCTATTAATTAAAAAGGATATCGAGATTATTAAATCTAATCACCTCAAACATATAGAAACAGATATAGGCATGATCAAAAGAGTCATGTGGACCGTAGGATTCTTAGTATTTTCTAATTTACTAGCTATGGTTATCTCTATACTTTATTAAATATGAAGGTATATCTTATTTTGATTGCCTGTGTGCAATCGCTAAATTCACCATTAAATGAAGTGTGTATAGCAGAACCCCTAACTATGCCATTCGATACAGTTCCACAGTGCCTTGCATATATGGATAATTTTAAATATACTTTGAGAGAAGAAAAGGATTTGTTTTTNACAGGATTCTGTTCAACAAAAAACTATGATGTATACTGATTTAAAAGAGAGGATTAAAGAACATGAAGGATATTGTGAAACTGTGTACAAAGATACACTGGGATTTGAAACTGGTGGGTATGGACATAANATCATACCTGGNGAAGATATACCGACAGACNGAGNNGGATGGGATGCNTTATTNGAGAGTGATTTTCAAAATGCAGTTGATGGTGCTACGAGGATTCTTGATGGCTATGATATTAATNANACAGCNAGGGAAGTTATTATTGAGATGGTGTTCCAAATGGGCGAAGGTGGTGTATCTAAATTTAAGAACGCTTTGGCACACCTTAAAGAACAAAGGTATAATTCCTGTGCGTCTGAAATGTTAAATAGCAGATGGGCAAATCAAACACCGAACAGAGCAGAAGCTCTGGCATCAATCATGAGGGAAATAAATGCTTAACTTACTCGGACCTGTCGCTGGAGCAGTCTTTAAAACTATTGATAAAGTTGTCGATAATAAGGGAGAGGCTGACAAACTTAAAGCGAAAGTACAAGAAAAGATTATCGCAGGAGAACTAGCAGAGCTAGAAGGTGCTGCGAAAACTATACAAATAGAAGCACAGGGAGGATTCTTACAAAGAAACTGGCGACCAATTATGATGTTGGTCTTTGCTGGTTTAATGGTAGCTCATTGGTTTGGATTTACTGCACCAAACATTCCAGAGTCTGTACANAACTCTCTATTAAATATTATTCTAGTGGGGATAGGAGGCTATACAGTTGGAAGATCAGCAGAAAAAGTCGCAGGTAAATTTAAAGATAATAAAAAGGGGTAGGGGTAGACCTAGGAAGGATGAAAGTACCCCTTCTACGGCTCTTAAAACAGGAAAAAACGACAGAATTTTGGTCATCTCTGACCTTCATGTGCCTTATCACCACCCTGATAGTTATAGGTTCTTGGAGTCTTTGGCTGCTAAGTATGATCCTACGAATGTTATTCATATCGGAGACGAAATGGATTGGCACTCAATTAATGTTTCTCACATAATCAATCCAGATCTACCATCACCTGCNGATGAACTAGAAATCGGTAGATATCACATGAAGAAACTAGAATCTATGTTTCCTGTTATGACATTANTAGAATCTAATCATGGTTCTATGGTCCTAAGACGTGCTATGGCAAAGGGTATGTCTAAGTTCTTTCTGAAAGACTACAATGAAATACTAGATGTAGGTCATGGTTGGCAGTGGAAAGAATCACACTGGGAAGAAACACCTATGGGTAGAGTNTANTTTGCACATCAAGTATCTAANAATATTGTGAAGGCAGTACAGATGATGTCTGCTTCNGTNGTNCAAGGACACTATCATACTCAGTCAAACATAGAGTATGTAGGTAATGACTTCCATCTAAACTGGGGNATGTCCGTAGGTTGTTTAGTTGATAAGAAGTCTATGGCTATGGCTTACATGAAAGTAAACATGGCAAAGCCAATCTTATCTTGTGGTGTCATTACTAATGGTGTACCATCCATAGTTCCAATGTTATTGAGGAAGGATGGTTCATGGNATGGCAAAATATACGTCTAAAGATAAAAAATATTTCTTGAAGATTATCCAAGAAGGATGTTGTGTTCCAGGCTGTATGTCTAATTCACCAATGAATGTTCATCATCTACGTGGTAGCCAGGTTCAACATAATAGATCTAATCAGCTTGTAGTACCATTGTGTTTTGAACACCATTCGGATCTGACATGGGGTAAGTATAAACCAGAACATAAGTTTTGGGAACATCATAGTTTTGATGCAGTGGAATATGCTAATGAACTGTACCAGAAATACGTGTCTGAACGACACTAAGTTCTTTCATACGTTCTTTAATAGCATCTGTAGTTTGATTCTTGTTGATCTTTTTGCCTGATAGCGAAGCTGCCATGATGGCATATGCTGCAAAAATAGTATCGGTATTATAACCGAACTGTTTAAGGTAGACACTGTAATCGTTGAGTGTGTCTACTAACTCGTCTAATTCTCCTTTAACAATCATTGTCATTAACTCTTTCTATCATTAAGAGGGTGCTAATACTAGAGGATATATACACGAAAATAATTCCTTTCACTATAGTTTGTACTAGCACCCTCTATTTTACTCAATCACCATTTAGGGTTTCCCCTTCACTATCACTTTGGTACATGAGTAAACTTTTAAAACTAAAATGGTATATCACTAGGGATATCATCATTGATTTGTTCAATGGTATTGTCGGTTTTACTACCTTGTTTACCACCTAACATCTTCATGATACCCATTCTAGGGATAATGATAGAAGTGTTANAACGTTTGTTACCATTACTATCTGTGTATTCAGATACATCTATCTCACCTTCGAGATATAACATTGTACCTTTTGATACATAGTTCTTGATAGTCTGTGTTAGATTAGGATCAAAGGTAGTAACCTTGTGCCAAGTAGTTTTCTCTTGCCACGTACCATCTTTGGTCTTGATCTTCTTTGAAGTTGCAAGGCTAAAGTTAGCAAACTCATCACCTTTACTGGTAGCTTTGATCTCTGGATCTGTACCCAATCTACCTACTAGTATTACTCTGTTAATCATATTACCTCCTTAACTCTACTAGGTTATCTTTTGACTTTACCTTTGGTCTAGGAAAAGCCTTCTCAATCTTTCTAATGATGTCATTCATTAGTAGATTCTCACACATTCTAATGGCTTTCCTTTTAGCAGTTGCGTAAGAATCCCAATCAGATTTATGTTGATTCTTGATGAGAGTATCATCAATCGTTAGCCTCCATTTAGTAACGGAGTCTTGAAAGCGAGGAGTTACCTTCACTATGTTTACTATAATATTTAGGCTATGCCCATATGCTATAGTTGTTTGGTAATGTCCAGCTCTTATACACTTCATGTAACCTCCTTAACTTTTGACTTGTCTACATTAGATTTAATATCTGCTTTGACTTTTTCAACATACTTACTGCTGTCATGTAAACCTAAGAATACATCTGCACTCATACCTAGATGCGACATAGCTTTAGTTAGTGCATCTGTCATAGCTTTCTTAGGTGCTTCATCATCTAGCTTACCATTGTTTTTGTACAATGATTGAACTGAAGATACAGGTCCAAAGCCACCAACACTTGAATGTGAACCAGCCCACATCTTTAACTCACAGAACACTAAAGTATCTGTATACTTGTACTCAGCGTTCCACTGCCAACCTTCACCAATCGGACCGAATACTTCAGTCATCTTTCCGATCTGCCACATTGGATCAATAGTTGTTATCTCACCAAAGCCTTTGTTGATCTTCTTAGTAAAGTCTGGGTTAGTAACTTTAAGTTGATCCCAGTATCTTTTGTGTTCTTCTGGCTTAGCCAGTGGTTTATATTTAGTCATTAGTTCCTCCTATTGAATCGAACTCTACATAGTCAGCAGGTTCTTCATTATTAATAATATGTTGCCAAAACATTTCCTCTGCCTTGATTAGTTTCTTTTGAAACTTNTTGTCAGCTTGTACATGAAATGACTTCCANTTATTATTACCAAAGATAATAGATAACCATGCTTGTGGTAAATTAGATACAATCATATAGTGCTGTATCTGTGCATAGTATTTTTCTAATATAGTATCATCTTTAGTAAATGCGTGTACGTGCTTTGCTTCAAAGACACCTATTGTTTTAAGATCTTGATTTAATACAAAGCCATCTAGATTAGCCATCATCCACTTACTTCCATTTTTATCTACTGGATTGTGTACGAGTGTCCAATCACATTCTTTAACTGGCATATCTGTTTGTGCAGCAAACCAATCTCTATTGAAATCTTCGGTATATATACCTAGCTGTACTGGTAGTACAAAAGATAGATCTTCATTTTCTTTCAGACCTTTCTTCTCTAGGTATAGATCTTTCCAAGTACCAGCTACTATCTTAGTAGCATCACTTCCTCCGATCCCTTGACTTCTGTCTATAACTTTCTTTTGCTTGTGAATATTCATTTACCTTCCTCTCGATAATATTATCAAATTCTTTTTTTCTTGACCATATTTCATTAGCTATCTTTTTGATACTAGGTTGAACATATGGTTTAGTTAGTTCAATACGTAATGCGTTAGCTACATCCCTACCTTTTTCTAGATATGCAAAGTAACAAACGGATCTGATCCATGCTTGTTTACGCTGCATGGGATCACGAAGATTATACTTTCTTCGTTGTGGTTTGAGTTTCTTTTCATTAGCTAGTTTACGTGCAAGGAACTTAGGATCTATCGTATTCATCTATGGCTTTTTGTAGATACCACATAGCCTTTTGTAGATCTACGACTCCTCCTTTGAACTTATGTCTAACAATATATTTTATCACATTTCCTAATGGATAGGATAATTTTTTTTCCATTATGAAATCATAAGTTTCAATTTTGCCTTGCTTGTAATGGCTCGGATTTATCTGATCTGTCATAGGGATTCCACCTCACATCTATAAGTCTATAAGTCTTACCACTATACACTGATTTCTGTGGTGTGCCTATACTTAAATCAATATCTTTAAGCCTTGATGGTGTAAGTATCATTACTTCACCTTTGTGAACTGCCTGAATAGTATAGTTCTTATCAATGGCTTGTTGGATTTCGTAATCTCTTAACGAGATGTACATACCTTTCCATAGTTTTTTAACTATTCTTGTTTTTGTTTTCATAATAACTCCTGTTGTAACATTTGATACATAACAGATTAGTTCCTGTCGTATCTATGTTTATCATCATTGGTAAAGTGTACTTCCTCCCACATAGAAAGCATTGTTGGATGGGAGTACTTTTGGAGGAGGAAGGATTAGATTGTACTCCCATCTAAACTCTAGGCAGCTTGGCTAAACCAAGCCATGTTAGACACTTTCCTCTCTCTATCATAGCGAGTATTTACTGAATCGCTAGGATAATGTGTACTCCAATGCGTGATTGCTTGATATGCACTGAATTTATTAGGTCCAAACTTCTGTGCATAATTACCATTGTACTCATCAAGAATAAAATTCTTGTGATTTTGATTGACATGACTTTTGTCAGTACGTGTTGGCTGAAAGCATAACTTATCTACTTCAGCTTCTAATTGATAGTCATNCACTGGTACTCCTAACCAAGCATCCATATAGTTATGTACAGTATGTAGTGCATCCATAGCTGAATACATACCAGGATATTCTAGTTTGATATCACCACTACCTTTGTGTGCATTAGTCAAACTAATATCCCATACTGAATTTTTAAGACCATTCAGACATAGGTATAAAAAGAAACCTAGATCAAATCTAAATGAACGCATACCATTGTAGCTGTTCCATACTATAGCTTCTAGACCAATGGATGTATCTTTAAATGGTATCTGATACTCTGGTAAAGAGAATCTAGTAGCCATAACAGCACCATTGTTAGACCACTTGTGTTCTTCAGTCATACCATTGGTATCAAAGTTTTCATGTAGAAAATCAAGTGCTTCGATATGTGCTTTGTCATGTGAGATGACTCGGTATGTGTTCTTGTGAACTGCAATCAGTTCATTGTTTTCATCTTTAACCAACTGTTTGTAGCCATCTAGCTTCGTACCATGTTGGTTGTATACAGGTTCTTCACGAACCTGAAATAGTAGTTCTTGTGGTAACATATTTCCTCCTTTGTTACATTCGCCAAGGGCGAGGGATTAGTGTTATTACCCTCATGCTTTCAGCTACAGATATACATTCATCATTTGCCTACTTACAACCACCTCCGAGTACCTCAGGCATTTGCCCATACTTCATCTTCAGTGTACCTTACGCCTCTGTATAGACGTTATTCAGTCAGCCGATACTGATAGCTAATCAGTATCACGAAACTTCGAGAGCCGACACCATGCTCTTCATAGGTGCTTTAGCGGTGATCATGGTCCACGAGCACTAGCTCTCTCGCTCAGCGAAACTTATAACTCTGCTCTAAATGAACAGAACTTATTTGATTTAACACGATCTAGTATCTTCTTACCTAGTTCATATCGTGCATACCATTCCATATAATAATGGTATTTACTTTTTTGATGATCTTCTATTGACTGACCTGTTTCTGGTACAGGTACATTCAATAGCTTACACATTTCTTCTCTAGTATAGCCATCATTCTTTTTGAAGAAATCATCTAGTAAACCTTTTCTCCAATCTAAACGCTGACAACATTCATCTAAACCTGCTTGTATTTTTGGTATATGTTCATCATCAAAATAATANTCAAGATAATCTGGTTGAAATCCTNNTGATCCAAAGAAATCTGCATCATNACTNGATTGTATACCAAACCAGAACTTACCTTCTATATCNCCNTCGTAATATCTACCCATTTCTAATAGCCTCCTTTAGTTTTACTGCTGCTTCATTNAAATACTTAATCGTATGNGTTGTTTGAATTAGNTCTGCTTCTACATTATCNATAGTAGAACAGAGTTGTGTTATCATTTCGTTATGTACTAACACAACCTCATCAAACTTATGTCTAGATACAACATCAGTAGGAGCTATATCATCATACATTTTTTGTACTGACTCAATCCATCTNAGTTGTAATACTTTCATTGACTCACTCATTATCTTCCTCNTTCATATCTACTNNNTCTAGCCATTCACCATGTCCTTCACATTCATCACAGGGATCTGATTCATCTGGTGCATTACCCCATGGTATCACACCTAGTCCATTACATCTAAAGCAAGGTACTGATACACTAAATTCAACGTTTGTTAGATCTTCTGTATTCATTTCGTTCCTCCCAAGTTTCAATTAGTTTATTCATACGATCACTAATATCTTTTAGTCTAGCTTCGCAATCTACTGACGCTTCAAATATATATTTAGCATCAGTCATAATTACTCCTGCTTCTTCTTGGCATTTACCAAGATCAGTTAGTATATTCTCAATGACATTCTTATCTAATAGATTACTCATCATCTTCCCCCTTCGGTATATCTTCGTAGTCTGGATCTGGATAGTCATCTCTGATAGCATCATCAACAACTTCATAGATCTCATCTTTGAGTCTAAATGGATATCCTCCTTGAAGCATTGATATATAACAATTTTCTTTTAGTTCCTCCCATGTATCAAAGCCTACTGATTTATTTTCTTCGTATACTCTGTTTAGGTAGTCCAATGCTTCATCATCTAGATAATCACCGTCATAATCTGATGGTGGTATATCACTGTCTTGTATCTTCTTTAGTAACGACATCCTCATCCCCCTTGATCTTCTGATCAATATCTACATCCTTTAGTGCAATAGCAATCTTAGTAATTCTATTAGATAGAAATACAATACCAATCCATATTGGAGCTGCTATTACAGATATAATTAGTGTTGGGTTGATACCCACAAACATTGTAAAAGCAATAAAGCCACCTGCTAGTCCAAGATATATTAGTATGAATGTACCAATGTATTCGGCATGATGTCTGAATCTACCTTTGACAATATGTTTGAGTATGTAGGATATAAACTTATCGAAATATCCAAACGCAAGTTTTGTTGTACGCATTGTTAGTCCTTCCTTATTTATAATATAATACTTCTGTTCGGCATATGCAACCTGAACCCAGGTCAGCGAGCAAAAATTTTTTTTGCTAATGGGGTATAAACCCCACTAGCTGAAGTATACTTTTTAATATCCAAACATCTGATTGTTCACCTCAGTAATTCTTTTTACTTCTTCTGGTGTCATATCAGCGAGTGTTCTCATCTTACCTTTAGATGCTTTGGTAATCTTCCTATCTTTTGGATGCTGTTGATACAGCATTTCATATAGTTTTACACTAGCATCATTGATAGCCTTGTATTTTTCAGCCAATGCGTTCCATGTTTTACCTTGTAAAACCATGTGATTGGCATTGGTTTCAGCTATCTCTTGTCCTGATGTGGACTCCCTATCAACCTGATAACTGTTCATTTGTTTATCTTTGTAATACTGTGCATTCAAGCTGAATGACATCACAGATTGCTTGGATGAATTGTATATTTGCCATAGCAATAACTGTGTGTAATTGACATCTACATCAGATGTTTCATCAACAAGATGTCCTAATATCTGGAACCAATCTTGGTTTGCAACCAAAGTAATGGCTTGGATGTTAGCTTCATCTGTAATTAAGTATTTAGGTTTATTCGTATATGACATGATATTTCTCCTCATATTCTTTTAAGTCTATTTGATTTCCTTGCATAATGGCTTCAGCATTTTGTGCTTCCATTTGTGCAATATCCCACTGCTCTTTATCTTCAGCTAGTTTCTTACGATCTAGTATCGCATGAAGTTCTTCTTCTAATGTTTTATACATTTCTAATTCCTTCCTTTTGAATTACGCTATGCGTATTTCCTCCATCATTTAGCTCCATCCACTGATGTAAATCTATTTTCTTTACATCATGAGATCCATCTTCCAAATACTTTGTATGAATCCGATGTGCATCATCATATGTGTATTCCTCCCATCCACTTGGAAACTCAGTTGGATAACATAGTTCCTTATGTACAAATGCTACCGCTGTAGCTGTTTTGTCAAATCCAAAGAGGAAGTATGTAGTTCCACCTTTAAATTTATAATATCCTTCATCCCAATTGGATGCTTCCATATTATAATCTTCATAGTACTGTGTATGAACTACATAGATATTGTTACTTGTTATTTTCATTGTATATCTCCTTTGATATGATGAGAGTCGATCTCTCGTTAATGCCCACTTTAGCAACCAAAGATTCTAAGACAGTCAGTGCGACCAGTTGTTTGACCGTTTCACGAAGTGAAATAAACGCCAAGCTAACTTGTTGCACCGTACCCTTTATGGGTTGACTGGTGAAAGAATCTTCTGGTAGTTCGTGGCGTGTACATAGCTGATCACCCCCCTAACTTTGTCGCCACGAATGGAGCATTTTCGAGAGAGAGTAAATCAAACGATTGGGTTGCCTGTGGCTATATGAGATATAGAGGACACGAAGAAGGCTATCGCTATAGCCGACTGAGGTAATAAACAAGCCATAGGTCAATCGTTTGATACCTGAAGCAGTATACGTTCAAGGGGGAGAGAGCACGAGAGAGGGAACATCTCTCGTTTGTTTACAATTTTTCACTTGACAACATAAACCGTAGCAAGGTATCTATCGTTATGGGCAGTCAAGTAAAAGGGAAAGACGGTCTGACTAACAGACAAAGACTTCTGGTAGACACGCTTGTAGCAGAAGGCTGTAGCATAGCAAAAGCTTCACAAATCGCAGGATATTCAAAGGGAGAGAGTGGTAGAGTAACAGCTAGTAAGACGCTACGACTTCCAAAGGTACAAGAGTACTACCGTTCACGTATAGCAGAGATAGGTCTGATGGGAGCAATCCCAGCAGTCAAGACTATCGTCAGACTCGCACAGGATGCGAAGTCTGATTACGTGAAGCTAGAAGCCAGTAAGGACATACTAGATAGGAGTGGGTTCAAAGCTCCTGATAAGGTACAGCACAGCGTGGCTGGAAACCTCTCGATTAAGATAGATCTAGATTAGATGAGGGGGGTTAGAAAACAGGAGCGACAGCAGAGAGAAAGGTCCTCTACTCACANNATNNGCGAAAAAGGTCCGTGTTACAATCAGTTACAAATACTAAACTGGACACATAAAGAACACATTAAGTATTGTCGTTGCCGANAGTGTGGGGAGTTCGCTCCGTTTCATATTAAAAACGATATAGGTAGTTATTACTTCCTATGTTTTGAACATTACAAACAGCGTTGAAAATATTTTTTTTTTGGGTAAAGTACGCCTATGGTTAGAACAAGACAGTCAATGTTGCCTGGTGCAAAGAAAACATCACAAAAAATAAAACTAAAAGAATTAACAAGATTAATGGAAGATAATGACGTTTTTAATAAGTATTGGTCTGGTTTATCTGATAAACAAGTTAATACATTTAAAGAGATAGGTTATAATAAATCTACATTAAAGAATTCATTTCTTAAAGATACTGGTGCTTTAGGTTTTAAAGCTATGATGATGAATAAAGATAATTTCAATACTATTGGTGTAAAAAAGATTCATAATAGTATTAAGAAGTTTGCTAATAGTTTATTAACTAAAAAGAAATGAGCCAGAGCTTACTTAAACGTGTAGGAGTATCTGGATATAATAAACCAAAAAGAACACCTGGTCATAAAACTAAATCACACGTAGTTGTAGCCAAAGAAGGATCTAAAGTTAAGACTATTCGGTATGGTCAGCAGGGTGTATCTGGAGCAGGAAAGAATCCTAAGTCTGCTAAAGACAAAGCAAGAAGAAAATCATTTAAGGCTAGACACGCAAAAAATATAGCAAAAGGAAAGATGTCAGCTGCGTTCTGGGCNAATAAATCAAAATGGTAAANAGTANAGTNAATGAGGCNGGTAATTATACTAAGCCTGGAATGAGAAAGAGTTTATTTCAAAGAATTAAGTCTGGTAGTAAAGGAGGAAAGCCTGGACAGTGGTCAGCTAGAAAGGCTCAGATGTTAGCCAAACAATATAAAGCAAAGGGTGGTGGCTATCGATGAAGAAGCCACAACGAAGTTTGAAAGCATGGACAAAACAGAAATGGAGAACCAAATCTGGAAAGCCATCTGCCAAAACTGGTGAACGTTACTTACCAGAAGCTGCGATCAAAGCATTGACTCCTGCTGAGTATGCAGCTACAACTAGAGCGAAAAGAAAAGGCAGTAAGAGTGGGAAACAATTTGTCAAACAACCCAAATCTATATCTGCTAAAACAAAACCATTTAGGAGGGTTTCATAATGCCTAACGTAGGAAAGAAAAAATATCCATATACTAAAGCTGGAATGGCTGCTGCAAAGAAAGAAGCAAAGAAGTCTGGTAAAAAGATGACCATGAAGAAAGGTTATGGTAAGTAATGGATTGGTTAAAAAAAAAATGGAACAAGCTCAATAGAAATGCAAAGATATTTGTATGTGCTGTTCCTGTATTAATAATCTTAGGATTAATATTTAATTAAACATGAGGTACGCAGAGGAGCTATCTTACGAGGATCGTCAAAGACTTCGTAAGATAGTAAAGAAGGAACATTTCAAACACTATCCTAAAGATCTTAGATTCTCGGATCACGAAGCCGATAAATTTATAGATTCTCTATTACCAGAAACTATCTACAAGTTAATCAAAAGATCTGTAGATAATGGTATTGCTTGACAGAATTAAACTATAAAGCACCTGGAGAGGTTATTAAATCCTTTATGAAGGATGAATCTTTTTTTAGAGGTGTACGTGGTCCAGTAGGATCTGGTAAATCTGTATCTTGCTGTATTGAATTATTTAGACGTGCATTAAAACAAACACCTAGTCCAGATGGTAAACGTAAATCTAGATGGGCAGTCATAAGAAATACTAACCCACAGTTAAAGACTACAACCATTAAGACATGGTTAGATTGGTTTCCAGAAAACTCATTTGGAAACTTTACATATTCAGTTCCGTATACACATAACATTCATGTAGGTGATGTAGAACTAGAAGTTATTTTTTTAGCACTAGATAGACCTGAAGATGTCAAGAAACTCTTGTCTTTAGAATTAACTGGTGTATGGATAAACGAAGCAAGAGAGATTCCTAAATCTATTGTAGATGCGTGTACAATGCGTGTAGGTAGATATCCTTCTATGAAAGATGGTGGACCATCATGGTATGGTGTAATAGCAGATACTAACGCACCTGATGAAGATCATTGGTGGTCTATTATGTCTGGAGAAGTTCCTGTTCCAGATCATATGAGTCAAGAAGAATCTGTAATGTTAGTTAAACCAGATAACTGGAAATTTTTTGTACAGCCTCCAGGAATGGTTGAAAAAAAAGAAGATGATAAAATTAAAGGTTATGTACTTAATGATACAGCAGAAAATATCAGAAATGTTACCCCAGATTACTATCCAAATATTATCAGAGGAAAATCTAAAAGTTGGATTGATGTTTACGTTTTAAATAAATTAGGAACTATAGAAGATGGTAAACTTGTATATGGATCATTTAGAGAAGATGTCCATATAGCAGATGAAGAAATACCATTTGCACCTACTACTGTNTATATTGGATTAGACTTTGGACTAACACCTTCTGCTGTATTTGGACAGAANCTACCAGATGGTAGATGGTTAATCNTNCATGAACTAGTTTGTTTTGATATAGGNACAGTTAAGTTTAGTGAATTANTAAAGCATGANATTATTAAACATTGTGCAGATAAAGATTTAAAAATATTTGGAGATCCTGCTGGTGATTTTAGAGCACAGACAGATGAAACAACTCCATTCCAAATACTTAGACAACAAGGCATCCAAGCATTTCCTGCACCATCTAATGATGTAGGACTTAGAATAGAATCTGTAGAAACTGCATTGAATAGAATGGTAGATGGTAAGCCTGGATTCTTATTGAATAGATCTTGTAAATCTTTACGTAAAGGATTCTTAGGTGGATATCATTATAGAAGAATACAAACTTCTGGAGAAAGATATGAAGATAAACCTAACAAGAATAAATTTTCACACGTACATGATGCACTACAATATTTGATGTTAGGTGCTGGTGAAGGTAGATCATTGACTGTAGGTCCAGCTAAACCACAAGTATCTAATGCTTATAAGAACTGGAATATATTTGATCGTAGTTCAATGAATAGGAGGAAGAAGTGGGATATTTTCCGAAGGAGTGGTTAGTATTTTTTTATGATCCACCAAACCATGAGTGGTATCACCGATTTAGAAAGAATGGGATGGCTCATTGTGGAGCATTTGCTTATTACCCAAAGAAAGATAAATGGTTAGTAGTAGAACATATACACAGAAGATTAGATCTAAATATTATTGATGGTTCTGAAGTAGATCAAATGATGGCATATATTCTTCAACACAAAGGAGTTATTTTAAAATGCAAGACATTTCGCCATAAGTGGAGATTATTTCAAGCTGCATGGTTAAGAGAACATTCTTGTGTAACTGTGATAATGAGAGTGTTAGGAATAAATAGGTTGATTATTACCCCTTATCAGTTATATAAATATTTAAAGAAACAAGGTTGTAAAAAATGGGATTTATGAGAACACCAAAATATAAACCAGATCAAATGCTGGAAAAACAGCTCAAAGAACAGCGTGAAGAAGAAGAACGTATTAAAAAAGAACAAGAAGCAGCTATGGAAAAAAGAAAGAAAAGATTTGAAGCTGGAATGTTAGGTCAAAGATCTTTATTTGCTAGAGCTGGTGGTCGTGGATTTTATACTGAAGGTGAAGAAACATAATGGGATCTAATACATCTACATCAAAAAGTAGTGGTGGAAGAAATAAAACATATGGAATGGGTCCAGGTCAATCAATGGCTATGGCAGGAAATACAGGACTAGCTACTGCTACAACAAAACAAGCAGAAACAATTAAAAGAACTACAGGTAAATCATTTAAAGCTATTGGACAAAATATTGGTGAAGTAGGCTCTAAATATCGTAGACCAGCTGATGTAGAAAAATATGCAAAAGAATTACGTACTATGGAAGCAGGAGATGTATTAGGTGCTAAAAAATTTANTGGAGCTGATGGAGTAGAAAGAGTTAGTTTTGTTGGAACAGGAATGAAAGATGAGCAAGGTAGAACTATTCTTTCAAAACAAACACCACAATTAACTGCACAAGCACCAACACTTAGACAATTAGGTGGAGATATTGCTAGAGGTGTTATGGGATATAATACATTAAAATATCTTGATGGATCTAATCAGCCTACAATGGTTAGAGAAAAAGGTTTGATTGAAATGACACCTGCTATGTCAATATTTAATGCAATAAGAGGAAAAAGTTTTTTTACAAATAGAGATGACTCTAAAAAAACAGAAAATAAAAAAGAAAAAACAAATGAATTTGCTCAATCAGTAATAGATGCAGAAGAACAAAAAAGAAAATTAGCAGGATCATTAGATAGTGGATTAGCTAAAGGTAGAAGTTTATTTTCTATTAAAGATAGAACTATTACTAGTGGTATGGCTTAATGTATAGTTATAATTATAGATCAGCACCTAATGAAGGATTAATGAATCCTAAATCATTTCTTAAAAAGTTTAGTCATGCAGAACAACTAAAGACACATTGGATTCCAAAGTTTGAAGAAGCCTATGAATATACAATGCCAGGCAGAGAAGCATTTTATGATGAAGCTCCTGGAGAAAAAAGAACAGATAGAATTTTTGACGAAACAGCTGTTGTAGGTATTCAAGAGTTTGCATCTAGATTACAAGCAGGAATTACACCTACATTCGGTAGATGGATTAATTTAAAAGCAGGTATAGAAATACCACCAAATATAGCACCAGCCGTAGATGAACAGTTAGATGAAATAACTAATTACATATTTGAAATACTCCATGCTTCTAACTTTAATCAAGAAGTACATGAATCATTTATGGACTTAGCTATTGGTACTGGTGTGATGTTAGTAAATGAAGGACCATCTACTAATCCAATTATATTTAATTCTATTCCATTACCACACGTATACCTGAATGGTGGACCAGATAACAAGATTGATTGTGTATATAGAAAACGTCAAATTAGATTAGGGGATATTAAAATATTATATCCAGAAGCACAGTTAGATACATTAGAAGATAAAATATTAAATGATGGTGATGCTAAGTGTACTGTAATTGAAGGTACAATGAGAAACTACAAAGATCCTAACAAAGAAGTTTATGACTATGTAGTATGTGTTAAAGACTTTGAACAAATAATATTTGAAGATCAGTTTGAAGGACAAGGTTCTAATCCATTTATTACATTTAGATGGAACAAAGCTAGTGGTGAAGTATATGGGCGTGGTCCAGTATTTAATGCTATGTCAGCTATTAAGACTACTAACTTAACTATTGAATTGATTTTAGAAAATGCACAGATGAACATATCTGGTATTTATCAGTTAGAAGATGATGGAGTTATTAATCCAGATAATATTCAATTAGTGCCTGGAACAATTATCCCAGTAGCTCCAGGATCTAGAGGTTTAGTTCCTATTAATGGAGCAGGTAGATTTGATGTAGCACAGTTAGTATTAGACGATATGAGATCTAATATTCGTAAAGCATTATATATGGAAACACTTGGTCCAACAAAAGGTACACCTATGTCAGCTACTGAAGTAGCAGAAAGAATGGCAGATTTATCTAGACAGATTGGATCTTCATTTGGCAGACTACAATCAGAGTTTATTATGCCTTTAATTAGACGTGTTATTTATATTTTAAAGAAACAAGGTAGAATAGAACTACCTTCATTGAACAATAAAGAGATTAAAATTATTCCAGAATCACCATTATCTAGAGCACAAAATGAGCAAGATATTGCTGATGTAAATAGATTTAATGCAACACTAGGTCAAACATTTGGACCACAAGTATTGAATCTTATTGTCAAACAAGAAGAAGTAGCTAGATATTTAGCAGAAAAAATGAATTTACCTGAAAAGATAATTAGAGATGCAGCTGAACAACAACAAGTAGTACAACAGATGCAACAGGTAATGCAACAACAGGGAGGTATGAATGAGTTGGGAGCAGCTCCAGAACAAGCCTAAAGGAAGCCATCTATCTATTGATGGATTTTATCGCACAGAAGAAAGAGAAAGACAGCTTAATTCTGATATGGCTGCTGTATTTAGTACAGTAGTAGGAGAACAAGTTTTGGATTATTTAAGGTCCATTACAGTAGATGCAGTTGCAGGTAAAGATGTAAGCAACGAACATTTACGACATCTTGAAGGTATGAGATATTTATATTTTATTATCAAGAAAAGAATTGAATCTGATAAGGAGGTCTAATGTCAGAAGAACAAGTACAAGAAACACAAGAAACAACACAAGAGGTATCTCAAGAAAACACTAGTGAAGTTCAGATACCTGAGTATATTCCAGAAAAGTTTTGGGATACAGATAGAAATGAAATTAAAGTTGAAGAACTGGGTGCATCATACAAAGCATTGGAGCAAAAACTTGGGATGCGAACTGAAGATCTTACGAAACAATTACGTGAAGATTTGGAATCAGAAAGAAAATCTAGCGTTCCTGAATCATATGAAATAAAGCTACCAGAGATACCAGAAGATGTTGAAATATCCGTTGATCCAGAACAAGAACTTGTCAAGTCTTGGGAACAAATTTGTAGAGATAATGGGTTATCACAGGAAGTATTCAACCAGGGAGTGGCGGCTTTTGTTAATAATGAAATTGCTGGTTTGCCGAATCTTCAAGAAGAAATGGGCAAATTGGGAGATAANGCAAAAGAACGCATTGAAGCTGCTGATCTTTGGAGCAANAAGTATTTATCTANTGATGCCTATAATGCTATTGCCAATATGGCTGCTACTGCTGAAGGCGTTAAAGCTCTAGAAGAAATTATTAGTTTATCTAGAAACAAACCATTACCTAATACTAATACTGTTGTAGATGTAGAATTAGACGAAAGAGATTTACAATCTATGATGCAAGATCCAAGATATTGGAAAGAAGGATCAAAAGATCCATCATATATTAGAAAAGTAACAGACCTATACCAGAAAAAGTATGGCTAAAAAGTTCCCATATAAGAAATATGTACTTATATGGGAAGATCCTACTGGGGATAGTGCATGGATGTCTGATAAAGATATGGAATACCTATCTCCAGCTATTATTACTACAGAAGCATACATTTATTCAAAGAATAAGAAGTATATCAAGACATTTGCAAGTTATATTAGAGAAAGCGATGGATCATACACATACGCTGATGTCAATGTTTTTCCTGCATCTTGTCTTGTAAAGATGACGAAAATATAATATATCTCAACTAACAAGCCGATTTAAACTGGACTTTGCCCAGTAATGGATAACTTAGAAATGTTTATGACGACAACTTGGATTTAAATAATGAAAGGTAAAACACAATGACAGCAACAATAGATCAAGCATTTGTGAAACAGTTTGAAGCTGAAGTTCACATGGCTTATCAACGTATGGGCTCAAAATTGAAGTCCATGGTGCGTAATGTCAATGGTGTAAAAGGAAATACTGTTCAGTTCCAAAAAGTAGCGAAAGGTTCTGCTTCAACTAAAGCAAGACACGCTGAGGTTGTCGCTATGAACTCAGTACACTCAAATGTAACTGCAACACTATCAGACTTTTATGCTGCTGATTACGTAGACAAACTAGACGAATTGAAAGTAAATATTGATGAAAGAAACATTGTAGCACAAAATGCTGCATATGCTTTAGGTCGTAAGACTGATGAAATCATCACAGATACTTACAATTCAGGTGCAACTGCACTAGCAAATAACTCTGCTGGTTCAACTACTGGTATGAACTTAGACAAAGCTCAGAATGTTTTTGAAATCTTTGGAAACAATGATGTTCCAGATGATGGACAAAGATACTGGGTAGTCGGTCCAAAACAGTGGTCTGACCTATTAGATATAGATCAGTTCTCAAGAGCTGAATATATCGGTGAAGCAGATCTACCTTACAAAGGTGGAATGACAGCTAAAAGATGGTTGTCTTTCATGTGGATGGGTTTTAGTGGTCTACCAACATCTGGTTCAACAGATAGACATACTATTGCTTTCCATAAATCATCTCTAGGTATGGGAGTAGGTTCAGACGTAAGAACTGAAGTAAACTATATCCCTGAGAAAGTAGCACACCTTACAACTTCATATATGTCAATGGGAGCAGTCCTAATTGATGGTGATGGTGTAAGAATCCAGAAGTGTGCAGAGTAGGAGTAAATAATGGCATACGCAACTTCAAATCCAATTAAGAAGATCTCTCAAATGGGAGATAGCAATTCCTTATGGTACTACTCTGACGGAGATGCTATAGGAACTATTGATAATGCAGATTACTTTTTATCAGCGACAGGCGATCTGAACGCTGGTGATGTAATCATTGTAAACAGTGGTGGATCAAATGGTGTAGTAGATATTTTAATTGTATCAGCTGCAACATCCTCTACAGTAACAACTGCATTACTTGCATAATAATATTGGGGGGATTTATTCCCCCCTTTAACTATGGCAGATACTAAAGTAGACATTTGTGCAAGAGCCTTAATTATGATAGGTGCACAACCTATATCTTCTTTTGATGATGGATCAACAGAAGCATTAGTAGCTTCAAACATTTACGAAAATATTACTCAATCAATTCTTTGCAGACATAGATGGAGATTTGCAACAGAGCAACAACAACTTTCTTTATTAACTGCAACACCTACAGGTAGATATGAATATGCTTATCAGCTACCTACCTCACCAGATTTATTACAATTAAATACAATTACAGTCGCTGATGTACCTATTGAATATGCTAGGTATGGAGATAAAGTATTTGTAAATGGGTATGATTCACAGTCAGCATTGATTGCTGATTATATATTTAGACAAGATGAATCAGAGTTTCCTGCGTATTTTAAATTAAGTTTAGAATATACATTAGCTTCTATCTTTGCTGGTTCAGTAGCAAGAGATGCAGCTATGATAAAACAGTTTTCAGACTTAGCAGAAAGACAAGTATTAATAGCTAAGAATACAGATAGCCAAGAAGTAACAAACAAAAAACTTAGCACAAAGAGATTTATAACAAACAGATTAACTACTAGGGGGTACTAATGGCTAATACCCTAAGAACTGTTTACACTAACTTTGCAAGTGGAGAACTTAATCCATTACTAGTTACAAGGACAGATGCTAACGCATATTTTAGTGGTGCTAAAACTTTACGTAATTGGTACTTACTAGATGAAGGTGGTATTATGCGTAGACCTGGAACTACATATAAAGCTACTTTGCCAGGAGCATCAAGAATTATACCATTTATATTTTCTAATGATGAACTAGCAGTATTTGTTTTATCTAATAATAGATTAGATGTTTATGGATCTGATGGTGTAGCTATACAAACAAACATAACTAGTAATTGTAATTGGACTACAGCTCAGTTATTTGAATTAAACTTTGCACAGTTTGGCGATACGGTATTTCTCACACATAGAAATAATCCTATAAGAGAAATTAAAAGAACTAGTGCTACTGCATTTACTGTATCTGCTTTTACATTTGAAGAAGATACAAGTGTAACCGTAGGTGGTGTAAATAAAACTACACAACCTTTTTATAAATATGCTGATGCTAGTTTAACTATTACATTATCTTCTCACGCTACTGGAACAGGTAGAACATTAACAGCAAGTGCAGATTTTTTTACAACCAATCATATTAACACCTATTTAAAGATAAATGGTAAGCAAGTTTTTATTACAGCTAGAACTAATGCTACTGAAGCAACTGCAACTGTATTAGAAGATGTTGGTACTACTGGACCTCATGCAGATTTTGAAGAACAATTAATATCTGCCGAAAGAGGATTTCCACAAGCAGTTACATTCCATGATAACAGACTATATTTTGCTGGAGTTAGAGATGCTCCTGCTGCTGTAGTAGGATCACAGGTTGGTGGATATTTTAACTTTGAAGTAGGTACTGGAGCAGCTGACCAAGCTATTAATGTATTTGTATCTGGTGATAGAGTAAACGAGATTAGACATTTGGTATCTTCAAGAAACTTACAAGTATTAACAGATGGTGGTGAATACTTTGTTCCTACATCTACAGATACTTCTGCNGTAACACCAGCTAACATTACATTTCTTAGACAAACACCTTATGGTTNTAGTAGAGCTAAACCTATTATATTTGATGGTGCAACATTGTATGCACAAAAAAATGGTAAAGCTGTTAGAGAATATTTATTTAGTGATGTAGAAAATGCTTATGCTTCTACTTCTATATCTATTTTAGCATCTCATTTAGTTAATGATCCAGTAGATATGGCTATGATAACTGGTACAACAACTAGACCAGAACAGTTTGCTTTTTTTACAAATGATGATNGAACACTGGCGTTGTTTCATAGTGTTCGTGCAGAAAAAATAGCTGGTTGGACCTTATGGAGTACTAAGAGTGGAGATGAGTTTACTAGTATTACAGCAGTAAATGAAAATTTATTTTGTGTTGTTAAAAGACAACTAGAAGGTGGAACTGTATATACATTAGAAAAGTTTGCTGAACAGGATGATNTNACATTAGATTGTTCNGGAACAACTACNGTAAATCAACAAGGNACNCCNTTAGTAAATGGTGNTAGTCAAACAGGTACAANTTTAAATGTAGATGGATATTCAACTGCACCTAATACAGGTGATGTTATTACTATAGCTGGGATTACTGGTAGCTATGAAATAGAAACAGTTACAGCCACAGCTAGTGGTCATACTGTAGTTTTAAACCAAGCATTAGCTTCTTCACCTGCTGATAACGCTGCAATTACTATTACTTCAGGTCGTGTCCATAACAGTCCAGCTCACTTAACACAAGAAAGTGTTAATGCTGTTGATGGTACATTTTCATTGGGATCATTTACAACATCATCTAGTGATACAATTACATTTGATGTAGCTCATAGTGCTGGTGTAATAGTAGGATTTAACTATGAACCTAGCCTAGAAACTATGCCTATTGATAGAGAAGTACAGACTGGTCCATTAACAGGTCAGATAAAGCGTATATCTAGAGCAGTTATAGATTTATCAGATTCTTTAAATGTAGCTTTACAAGCAGCAGATAATACTGCTAAAAGTTTAGTTATTAGAGATGTAGCATTTGATGTAGCAGCTCCAGTAGCTAAAGTAACAGGAAAAAAAGAGTTTTTCTTTTTAGGTTATGATAGAGAACCTACATTAAAGATAACACAAACAGCACCCTTGCCTTTAAAAGTTTTGGGTGTAGCATTAGAGGTAGTATTTTAGGATGGGCGTAGAAACAGCATTATTAATATCAGCAGGAGTAGGAGCAGTTAGTTCTGTAGCTCAAGCTAGAGCTGCAAGTTCAGCTTTAAATCAAACTATTGAAAGATATAAAGATGAAAAAAAATATGCAGAGTTAAGAGCAATACAAGATGAAAATGCACGTAGACGTGTAATGGATGAAACACTTGCAGCAAATAGAGCTATTGCTGGAGCTGCTGGTATATTAGATGATAGTAGATCATTTTTATCTATTCAAGAAGATGTAGTAGCAAATGCAGTAAAAGATATTAAAAATATTAGATTAAATGCAAAAATAGCTAACTCTAAATATGATCAAGCTATAGTTAATTCAAAAATAGAAAAACAATCAGTAGCATATAATGCAATAGCTGATGTATCTAGTTATGCTATGAATGGTTGGAACTATTATAAATATTATAGTCCTGCACCAAAAACTAGAACACAGGGTATTGGTCCAGGAGAAAGTATGGCTAGATTTGGAACTCCTCTAGCAGCAGGGATGCAAAGGTAATGGCACTAAAAAGAGGACAAGAACTAAGTAGAGGTGTAAGAAGAACACAATTAGAAAATTCTTTTGGAGTTGTATCAGCTAATACAGCTAGTCTTGGACAAATTGGTGGTAAGTTAGCAGAAACTGCTGAAAAGATAACTTTATTCCAAGCTGATATAATGGATAAAGAATGGCAAAATGATTTTGATAAAAACTCATCTATTTTTATAGCAGAAGAAACAAGAAAAGAACTTAATAGTCCAAATCCAGATTTAGTAGGATTACAACAAAAGTTACTTACATATAAAGATTCTTTGTTAAGAGAAGCACCTGCTAGATTTGCAAACTATGTAACTAATAAACTAGATATATCTTTTGCTGAAAATATTAATTTAGTTAAAGATTATGCTAATGATGTTAAATATAACAACTTACTAACAGATACAGAAAACTTAGAACAACAATCTTTAGCTATAACATCAAATTATATAGATCAAGTAATTACACAACATCCACAAGATTTAGAAACACAACAACAGTTAATACAAGCTCATTTCAATAGTGTAGTAACTCCAAATATTGATAGAATTGCAAAAAACTATGAATCTTTAAATTTACTAAAGCCTTTAAAAATTACACCTGGATATATTGAAAATAGAATTAAGTTATATCAAATAGATTTTTTATCAGAAAAAATGATAGGAGATGCAAAGTCTATTATTGGAGCTATTGATTTTGAAAATAATACAGCACTTCAAAATGCAGACGAACTAATGGAAGCTAGAAAACTTATAAATGATTTAAGACAAGATTTTATTGAAAATCCAGATTCAAGAGAAATGAATAATTTAACTGATGAACAAGTAGCTTTAATTGATAAAAAGTTTACACAAGAAACAGAAAGATTATTAAATCTAGAAAGTGAAAAAATAGAACAGTCAGATATAGCTTTAACAAAAGTAATTGAAGATATGGGTGCTGCTTATATTAATGAGTATCAAACAAATCCTTTTAAAGCATTATCATCTAATCCAAGTGCTATGTTAGAAGAACTAGCAAGTAATCAATATTTTTCACAAAGACCTGAATTAGCATTAAAAGTATTAGATGATTCTATTAGAGCTGCAAATATACACAAAGTATTAGCACAAATTAAAGAAGAAAATAATGGAACTATGCCTGTGCCTAGTCCTACATTAAGTACGTTAGTAGAAACACGTGCAGGTGTAAGTTTAGAACAAGGAGAGTTAAATCAATATTTATTTAATATGAATGGTACTCAAGCCTTAACTACTAATGAATATATGAAACTAGTATCTGATAGAAATATAGATCCTAACTATGGAGCAAAGATAGATAATTTTAAAACAACAAATCAAATAGAGTTAGAAAAATACAATTTATTTAGAATGGCTAACTTTGAAAAGAATCTTGCTAATGGAATATATCCTCCAGATGCAGCACAAGTGTTTGCTGGTGTAGATGCTATATTAATGAAAGACAAATTTACAGATGCAGATTTAGAACAAATTAACAATGTATTTAGATTTTATAGAGTAGCTAAAGGTAATAATGCTGAAGAATTATTTGCACAAAACTTTGGTGAAGCATCAGAGTTTTTTCAATATTTAGACGGATCAAGAAATAGTGATCTTTTTGGAGATGCTGTAATAACAGAAATTGGTTCATTAAGAGGTATGATAGAAGAATTTAGAAATAATAAAAAAGAACCATTTGACATAGAAGCTGCTAATCAATACTTAGCAGACAATGATTTATCTTATGTAACTACAGAAGTTATAGAAGGAAAAATATTAGAAGATATTAGTACTCAGTATGGACCTGGTGCATTAATGGATTGGTTTATGGGAAAAAATAAAACAGATGCTTATACTGATTTGTTTAACATTCCTGAAAGTCAAAGAATAGTAATGGGAATATTAAATCCATTTACTGTATTAGCACCAGAAGGAACATTAGAAGCAGCTAATGCAATACAAATAGATCCTGTTGTAGAATCACAATTACAAAATCAATATATATTAGAGTTAAAAAAATCTGGTGTTGATTTTAGTTTAGCAGGTAAAGACGATCAGTTATTACAATCACAAATAAAGAATAATCAAGAAATGGCATTGACTAGAGCTGTTAGATTTTTAAGAGATAATAATTTTGGTGTTAGTTCATATCAAAGTCCTAATGGTGGAGCAAAGTTAGTTTACGATCCAGTAGATAATAAAATACCTTATGATAACAAAGCAGATAAGGATATGTATGTTGCAGTTCATTTTTATAACAGAATTAAAGACATGGAAGAAAAATATACTAAAAAGTATATGTTAGATACATATCCAGATTTATATATAAAAGATATGAATACACAAAACGAACAAAGTGTAAATTTTGATTTAAACAGAGCATATGAAATAGCTATTGATAACAAAGGTGTATTTTTTAGTAGAGAGCCTGGTACTGATGTTTACAGATACAATTTAAATCAAGAAGTATTTATTAATAGCCAAAGAACAGAATTAGATGGTGATATAGATGATCCACAATATTTTAGACCAGATGATGTACTAGTAGTTGGTGGTCAATTAATTAGCAGAGAATCTGTTATTGGTAATGGTATAGATATGTTTTTAGATAAACAACCAGACCTAGCTATATTTGAAAGATTAGGTATATCAGATAGGGGATTAAAAAACTTTTTATATAGTGTTTATTATCCAGGGATGAGATTAATGACATCTACAGATGATATTATTGACTATTTAGAAAAACAAACATCTAGCATTACTGGTAAAATTGAGTAATGAGTAATGTTGTATATAAAAGTTTTATAAAAGCAAATAGACCTAAAAATCTTACACCTGAATCATCTATTAGTAATTTTTTTGCAAGACCAAAATTAAAACAATTACAACAAGGTTTTGCTGATGAAAATAGTGTAGCACTATCATATTCTACATTTATTAAAAGAAACAAACAGTTTGAAGAAGATCCAGAATACTCACCTTTTTATGATGAAGAATTAAAACCGTACTTAGCTAATATAGATTATTTTAAATCATCTAGTAGTAAAGAAGAAACTCGGTATATGATTCAACAATTAAAACAAGAAAATCAATTAATATCACAAAACCCTGGGGCGTATTTTTTAGGTAGATTAACAGGTGCAATATTTGATCCTGTAAGTTTATTTGCGTTTAGTGCTAAATCTATGAGAACTGTTACAGGAGCATTAAGTGTAAAAAAGGTTACAGCAATAGTTGCTGCTGAAGAATTGTATAAACAAACAATAGATAATAACAGAGAAACACAATTAACATATCAAGTGCCTATAGGTACAGCGATTACTACAGGTCTTTTATCTGGTATTAGCAGACTTAGAAATAAAGACGGTGCGGAAGCAGCAGCNAAACATAATAAAAATATGGATCGTGCTGATAGAAAAGAATCAGAAGTNGCTTCTGCAAANACTATAGATGAAGCTGATGTTGATACTAGAATTACAGAACCTAATAAAAAGATGGAACCTCAAAGTGCAGGTGCTAGTTCAAATGCTACTGGTAGATCTTATAATGATGATTTGTTTGATGAGGAGTTTGTAAATACTTTAACTGGTATAGAAAATTCACCATTAACTCCTGTATTTAGATTAATTAAATCACCAGTATTAGTAATGAGAGAGTTAGTTACTGATATGTTAGATACTAAGTTAATTCAAAAGAAAAACTTAAAAGGTATAGAAACTACACAATCTATAGAATCTAGAATAGCTAGAAAGAATTTATATGTAGTAGAAAATGTTAGATTAATAAAAGATCAATTTAAAAAGTATTTAGAAAGACTTTATACAGAAAAACGACTCGGTAAACCCAACTTAATTAATAGAACAGTTAATCGTTTTAAAACAGATGATATTATGTCTGAACAAGAATTTAGAAGGCAAGTTACTAAAGCATTAGTAAAAGAAAATTTTGGAGCAGATGAATTAGCTCCAGAAATAGTAGAAGCTGCAAGAAAAATTAGAACAAACTTTTTTACATTAATTGGTAGAGAAGCAGATGCAGAAGAACTATTTAGTTTATATTCTAAAGTAATTATAGCAGGTTTAAAAAAGACAAGAGATAGAATGAAAAGTAGTGGTCAAAAAACTACAGAACAAAAGGGTAAAAAATATACATTAGAGCAAATAGAAAAAAGAATAAAAGAAGAAGAAGCTAGATTAAATACTATAAATGAAACAGGTCCATTACGTAAAAACTATTTACCTAGATATTGGAGGAAAGACTTAATAAGAAAAAATATTGTAAAGTTTAAAGAAGATTTAAGAGTATCGTTTCATAATAAAGGAATACAAGTATCTGCTAAAGAGATAGATGAAATAGTAGATGATATTATTACCTCAACACCTTTTAACAAATTACCAAAAAACCCTATAGGTAAAGATGATACATTTGATTTAGAGTTTGCTTTTCAAGCATCTGGAATATCTAAACATTTACGTAATAGAGTATGGAATTTTGATGATGAATATCTACTAGCTAGAGGTTATATGGAAGATGATATTAGTTTGATTATGAAACAATATTTTAATTCTATTATGCCTGATATTGAAATAGCTAAAACATTTGGTGATGTAGCTATGATGGGTTTGCGTGGTCCTGGGTATAGACCTGGTATAGCAGAAGCTAGATTAGAATGGGATAACTATATAAATACAAAAGCACCAGCAGCAACTAGACCAAGATTAAGAGCTGAGTTAATAGAAAAAAGAAATGCAGAACTAAGAGATTTAGAAGCTATGAGAGATTTACTTAGAGGAACATATGGATTACCTGCTGATCCTAGTGGTGCATTTCCTGCTGCTATTAGAACTATTAAAAATGCAAACAATATGATTTTTCTATCAGGATTTTTATCTGCTGCTCCTGATATGGCTAGATTAATAATGCAAAATGGATTGAAGAATACATTTGGTCAATTATTTGAAACAGCTACAAGTGGTATGTATAAGCAAGTAGCAAAGCTATCTAAGAAAGAAGCTGAAATGGTTGGAGAAGCATTAGATATGGTATTTGCTAGTAGAGCATCTATTTTAGGAAATGTAGATGATTTAGTATTTGGAATGAACTCTATAGAAAGAGCTACATCTAAAATGAACTCGATATATTTCACCTTTGTTAATATGATGAATATTTGGAATACAGGAATGAAATCTGCATCATCATTCATAGGTGGAACTAAAATTATACAATTATCGGAAAAATTTGTTAAAGGCACTATTACCAGAAAAGATATGGCTAAACTAACAACAAATGGAATAAATAGAGATATGGCTAAAAGAATATATGAACAATATCAAAAATTTGGATTAGGACATAAAGCACAAGAAACAGGTGGATTTAAACATAATAGAATAGCTAGATCAGATTTATGGGAAGATAGAGCAGCAGCAGAAGCATTTGGAAATGCTCTTAGAAAAGAAATTAGAACTACCATAGTAACACCAGATAAAGGTGATGTACCATTATGGATGAATAAACAAGTAGGTGGATTATTATCACAATTTAAAAAGTTCGGTATGGGAGCAACACAAGCAATACTAATGAGAGGTTTACAAGAAAGAGATCAAAACTTCTTTACAGGTTTACTATTCTTAGTAGGTCTTGGTGCTATGGTTGATATGATTAGAACTAGAGCTTTTGATAGAGATTATTCTAAAAAGAAACTAGGAGATAAGATTGCTAGTGCTATAGATAGATCAGCTGTTATTGGTATATTTAGTGATGTAAATAGAATGATAGAAGTAATGAGTAACAATGATTTAGGTATAGCTCCAGCATTAGGTGCTGGTAAACCTTATGACTCTACATTTAAACAAAAAATGGGGTTAATTGGACCTAGTGGTAGTTTACTTGCTAATATGTATGAGATTATGATTGATACAGGTAGTGGTAATTATGATTATACTACTGCTAGAGCTATACGAAGGTCTTTACCTTTGCAAAATATATGGTATTTAGATGGTATCTTTGATAGATTGGAAAAGAGTATAAGATAATGGCACTTCAAATAAGCGATACAACACCTAGAGTCCAATATACAGCTACGTCTGGACAGACTACATTTTCTGTTAATTTTGAGTTTTTTGATGTAGCAGACNTAAAAGTTTACAACGGTACGACACTCCTTACTTACAACAACTCACCTTCATCTGCATCACAATACAGCGTTACTGGTGCAGGTGTTACAGGTGGGGGATCAATAACACTAGGAGGATCAGGTGCTACCCTGAATGATAAAATTACTATAGTTAGAGATCTAGCTATATCTAGAACATCTGACTTTCCTGTATCTGGTAACTTTCCAATACAAACACTTAATACAGAACTAGATAAAATTGTTGCAATGTTGCAACAGTTAGAAGAACAGTTTGCTAGAACACTACAATATCCTGTTACCACAACTACAGGATTTAATGTAGACTTACCAGATCTAGTAGCTAATAGAGTGCTATCTGTAAACTCAGATGCAACTGCATTATTAGCTGAACAAGAACTAGGTACATTCCAAGGAAACTGGGCAGCTTCTACTAGTTATCAGATAAGAGATTTAGTTAAAGATACATCTACAGGTAATATATTCTTTGTTAATACTGCACATACATCAACTGGTAGCCAACCATTAACTACCAATGCTAATAGTGCTAAATATGATTTAATTGTAGATGCGGCATCAGCTACTACGTCAGCTACAAATGCTGCTAGTTCAGCTACAGCTGCCGCATCAAGTGCAACTACTGCATCTGGTCATGCAACCACAGCAACTACAAAAGCTGGAGAAGCTGCAACTTCGGCTACTAACGCAGCTAGTTCTGCGACAGCGGCTGCCAGTTCAGCTACTAGTGCTAGTGGTTCTGCCACAACTGCAACTACTAAGGCTAGTGAGGCAAGTACTAGTGCAACTAACGCAGCATCATCTGCAACCTCTGCTGCAAGTTCTGCTACGACAGCAACGACCAAAGCAAGTGAAGCATCAACCTCTGCAAGTAATGCTGCTACTTCTGCAACAACAGCTACGACTCAAGCTACAACTGCTACAACCAAAGCTACTGAGGCTGCTACATCAGCTACGACAGCAACAACACAAGCAAGTACAGCTACAACTAAAGCATCAGAAGCCGCTACATCAGCGACTAATGCTGCTGCTAGTGCTGCCGCTGCCGCTGCTTCAGCTGATAATTTTGATGATACTTATTTAGGTGCTAAGTCATCTGATCCAACACAAGATAATGATGGAGATGCCTTGAATGCAGGAGATTTATACTTTAATACTTCTAGTAATGTACTCAAATATTATAATGGATCTGCCTGGAACAACATTGAAGCTGTTGATACTAGTGGATTTGCAACGAAAGGATTTGCGACAGCTATGTCTATCGCATTGTAAAGGAGAAATAGATGGCACAAGACTTTGAAAGATCATATGCAAGTTCGATTTCAAACTCATCTGGATCACCTACGACACTAGTTACATCTAATAGTGATGATGCAATAGTATCTATTAGATGTGTTAATAAACATACAGCTTCTATTAATGTAACTGTATTAATTAGTTCTGGTGGTACAGATTATTTTGTAATTAAAGATGCACCTATACCAGTAGGTGGTTCTTTAGAACTTATAGATTCTGGGAGTAAGATTGTCATACAGAGTGCAGACGTACTAAAAGCCTATGCTGATACAGCTAGTGCAGTAGACGTTCTTGTATCTTATGTAGACGCAATTAGTACATAATGGCATATATTGGAAGAACACCAACTGGATCAATATTAACCTCAGCTGATATTGCTGACGGATCTATTAGTACAGCTAAGTTAGCAGACACAGCTGTTAGCACAGCTAAATTGGCTAATGATGCAGTAGATAATACTAAGCTAGACCTTACATCTAACTATGCGTTTACTGGTACTGTTACTGGTGCGAATACTTTAGTCAAACTACATTCAATAACTGCATCTAGTGGAGATGCCGATGTTGTTTTTGATAGTACATACTTAACATCAGATTATGATGTTTACAGAATTTATTTAAAAGCAGTTAGACCTGTTACAGACCAAACAAGACTACTAGCAAGATTTAGTTTTGATAATGGAAGTTCTTTTATAAGTAGTGGTTATACGAAAGTTTCATTTGAAGGACATGAAGGAACTGCTAGTGATGTTATAAATTCAAGATTTTCTTCGAGTGCTAGTTCAATGAATTTAAACGGAAGTTCATCAACTCAAGGAAATGCAATAGATGAAGGAACATCTGGTGTTATTGAATTTTTTAATAACACATCAGATTATAAAAGATTACAAACATTTTTGACTTGGCATTTTGCAGGAAATCAAACTGCAACTGCACAGTCATCACATGAATTAAAATCAAATAGAACATCAAGAGCAAACGCAATACAATTTAGACAAAATAATGGAAATTTTGAAAGTGGAACATTTACATTATATGGAGTTAAAGATGCCTAATTATCATAATATAAATGGGGTAAGAATACCTTTAACTGCTGAAGAAGAAGCATTAAGACAAGCAGAAGAACAAGAGTGGTTAAATGGTGCGTTTGATAGAAGTATGGAAGAATTAAGAATTAAAAGAAATAAACTACTAGCACAAACAGATTACTTAGCCTTGTCTGACCAAACCATGACTGCTGAAATGACAACATACAGACAAGCATTAAGAGATATTACTAACGGATTAACTACAGTAGCAGATGTTGAAGCTGTGGTATTCCCAGAAAAACCAGAGGCATAATGGCATACATAGGTAAAAGTCCTACCATAGGCAACTACATTGAACTAGACGATATATCCTCTAGCTTTGACGGATCAGA
>FUFK010064795.1_pt1 | contig 34933 bp, 23 predicted proteins | sample 1021851 | NCBI WGS metagenome assembly FUFK01 (sample SAMEA51879418, study PRJEB19060) | metagenome | reverse complement strand
ATTAACTACAAGCTCAGTTATCTCAATCCCATTTTACCTCTGACGGCAGCAGCAGCTTATCACTACCAAAGCCTGAAGCACTATAATAGCTCTCTAACAAATGACTCACTGGGCGGATATAATGCTCACCTCGCCATATCAAGTTCGCGTTCACCTTCTCAAAAGCGCCTTCATCGAACCATAAAAACACCCCTTCCATCATTTTAGGCCAATCATTCCAGTCGATCTCTATAAAGTCGAGCATGACTGCTAAGAATGCCGATAACAAGGTATCATGACTCACTGCTAGCAGCATATGACCTGGCTGCGGCTGATATTGATAAAATAGTGAGAGAATATCTAAGCCGCCTTGATAGGGATTCTTGGTCCCTTCAAGATTGTTTTGCAAAAAACGATTGATAAAGTTCAGCACGCCAATCTCTTTAAATATCGGATTGGCAATCTCAGGATCGGTGACTAAGCTACCCGGTTCTACCAGTAGTGATTGATGGACAATACTACGGCTAAGACCTGCGCCTTGTTGCATGAGCATAGCGGTGTCTATACAGCGTCCTATCGGACTTGAGAGACTATCCACATCTAAGGAGTACGGCAGATGCCCTGCGAGCCAGCGTCCCCAAGATTTGGCTAACACGCGGCCTCTAGGAGTCAAAGGCAGCTGATAACTGGCAAAACCGTTACCGTCTGAGCGCTCACGTAAAGAGTGCCGAGTAAATAATATCAGCCGCTTGTCCTCAGGCAACACCCCAACAGAAGACATCATGCTATCTGGCAGATGCGCTGGAGCTGGCATGCTTGGACTATGTCTTGAGTGCACACTCACATGAGAGTTAGTATGCTTAGGATCAGTAGTATTAGTCATAAAAGATAGTATAACGAGCTGTTTATTTATAAGGGGGAAAATACAATTTGAGTCACTACTGTAGCCATCATAAAACCCACTCGCTATCTTATACTTCGATAACTCTATCCCAAGCGAACTCAAGAGCAGTACTGCTCACTTCGTTAGGATAAGCACGCGGATTGACGATAACACGAGTGTCATTGATACGGTAATCAAAGGCTTCATGAGTGTGACCATGCACCCAAAGCGTTGGCGCCCAGTCCTCAAACATCCAAGCAGACAAATCGGTGACAAACGCGGCGTTACTCGGTAAGGTCGCGTACTTTTGGGACACTGATAAAGGGCTAATACTATGGTGAGTCATCACTACCGTTTTTTTGCCTAACTGCTTGGCGGCTATCAGCGCTTGCTTGAGCCATTGCCGCTGCTCATCATGAATCTGCATTGAGACCTCTGGCGAAAACAGCTTATGACCTACGTATATTTGCTTATAGTCGCGCATAAAGCGCTTGGCAATATCTATAGTATCGCCATTAGCCTGATATTGATAGTCCGTCCATAACGTACAGCCTAATATTCGTACCTCACCAATGTCGATATGCTGACACTGCAAAAAACGCAAGCCTAAATGCTGAGTCGCATCGTAGTTATCCCAAGTCGCTAGCTTTTTATCAAAATGCAAAATATCTTCGTTAAAGTATTCGTGATTACCTGCAATCGTTAGCAAAGGGACTTGTAGCCGTGCCGCTTGCTGTTGTAGCCAAGGCATACCGCTGTCACTATTAGCGGTGTCGCCTGCGACCAACACAATATCAGCATCAGTCTTTGGAATATGTCCTATGGGATGCGATTGTCTGACATAGCTATCGATATGAAGATCGCTTAATATCTGGAATTTCATACAACTCAATATAATAAATAGGTTAACAACGTAGACTCTAAACTGTGATAGCGATAAAGCTAAAACGCTCACCTAGTGTAGCATTTATTTATATGGCGTTAGAGACTAAAAAAGACAACGGCTAGGTTGTCTTTTTATAATAGTATAAAGCGGCGTTGACGATATCTCATCATAATAGCTTATACCGATAGCAGCTATACCTTAGATATCTATACTTCGTAAAATAGTCTGTAGTTTCGTAGTAGGATCAGGCGAGTTGGTAATAGAGCGGCCGATCACTAGATAGTCCGCGCCGTCTTGCAAGGCTTGCTTAGGCGTACAAATGCGCTGCTGATCATCACTGTTATCTTCTGGCAAACGAATACCTGGGGTAATCAGTTTAAAATCATCACCGCATAATGTCTTGAGCCTTTTTGCCTCTTGTGCGGAGCAAACCACCCCATCGAGACCAGCTTTTTGGGTCAATTGTGCAAGCCTACTGACTTGAGTTTCAAGCTCATTATTGACCCCGATTTGCGCTAAATTCTGTTGATTCATCGAGGTCAGTACGGTCACTGCAATCAGCAAGGTATCATAGCCGCCTTCGACTAGGCGCTGTTTTGCTAGTGCCATAGCATCATAACCGCAGCTAGCGTGGACATTAACCATCCACACGCCTAAATCAGCTGCAGCCATGACGGCTTGCGCGGTAGTATTAGGAATATCATGGAACTTGAGGTCTAAGAATACCTCAAAGCCTCGCTTTTGTAGCGCCTGTACGATAGCAGGCCCTGAGCGGGTAAATAGCTCCTTGCCTACTTTAAGACGACACAGCGTAGGGTCTAGTTTATCTGCTAACGCAAGAGCGGCGTCTAAGGAAGTATTATCCAAAGCCACAACAACAGGAGAAGTCAGGGTTGTAGAAGCTGCTTTGAGAGGCGCCAAAATATCCGTCATGAGTTTACCGCTTTTTTTAAATAGTAATTAGTGAGTTGGTATTAAAGTGATGCCATAACTCCATCAACGACGAGGAGTTTTGCTGATGGTACTGGTCTTAGCAGCAATGGTGTTATCACTTTCATCAGCGACTACGCCAGGCTGAGTTGGCGTGCCATAGACAGCTTGTTCGGCGGTGGGTGCATTCGCTTGACGATCGATAGCGATATTGGCTTGATTGAGCTGCTCTTGTAGATGGGCGTTACTTTTTTGCAGACGAGAAATTTCCCATTTATTCTGAAATACTCGAAACAGTAATAACGACAGTATAAGACCAATTACAATACCCAGAGTCATACTCAAAATCAGCAGCAACCCTAAGTTCATAGCAGGCGCTTGTGAGAATAACAAATTCACCCCAATATCAGAATTATTTGCTAATACCAAACCAAGCGCGTAGGCAAAGCTCAGAAATAGTAGGACAAACAGTATAAAGCGCATAATGGGTTACCTTTTAGTTAGTAGTCATCTGTTGGTAGAGGCTAATCTCGATCAAAACCTTAGCTGCAATATCAAGCCAAAAGTAACTATACCGCTACTTTGTCATTGACCGCTTCACGTAGCGCTTTACCTGGCTTGAAATGCGGAATAGCTTTTGCAGGGACAGGTACACTTTCTCCCGTTTTGGGGTTGCGCCCTATACGCGCGCGTCTATGATGCAAACAAAAGCTACCAAAACCGCGTACTTCAACACGGCCATCATTCGCTAAAGTGTCTACCATAAGATTGAGTATTTCACGCACTGCATCATCAACCACGCTCTCAGCCATTGGATCACAGCTGACACTCAAATTATTAATAAAGTCAGATTTATTTATCGCTTGCTGCATTGTCACACTTGCCTTATTGATTTAGATTTGTCAGATTAAAAACAAAAAACTGCACTTGTTCAAGCACTTAATATTAGTTTACGTCTCAAAACTCGTGGTGACAAATGATATCTCAAATAAAAACAAATAGAAATCAAAGTTTGCTCATTTTAGCTAAAAGTTTTTTATTTTTTATAAAAAGCGGCTTTGTCATCTGCTATTTGACAACTAATATTAAGACCTATCGAAATTAGAACATAAAAAAAAAGCGACCGAAGTCGCTTTTTTTTATGTTCTATACAAACAAATCAGAGATTTACTGCATTTGCTCTTTGATCAAGTCACCAATAGTCTTAGGCTGAGCATCAGAACCTGCTGCTGGAGCTGCTCCTGCACCGCCAAGATCTTTAATCGCTTGACGCTCTTCAGCTTCGTCTTTGGCTTTGATAGACAAGCTGATGTTACGCGTTTTGCGATCAACACTGATGATTTTCGCTTCAACGTCATCACCAGCAGATAGATGCTTAGTCGCATCTTCTACGCGGTCACGTTGAATCTCAGAGGCACGTAGATAGCCTTCAACTTCATCAGCAAGCTCAACAGTCGCGCCTTTAGCATCAACTTCTTTGACTTTACCATTAACGATAGCGCCGCGATCATTAGCGACTAGGTATTCGTTGAATGGATCAGAGCTTAACTGCTTCACGCCTAGGCTAATACGGTTCGCTTCTGCATCTACAGACAATACCATAGCTTCAACGGTGTCGCCTTTGTTGTAGTTACGGATAGCTTCTTCGCCAGTCTCGTTCCAAGAGATATCAGACAGATGAACCAGACCGTCGATACCGCCGTCTAGACCGATGAAGATACCAAAGTCAGTGATAGACTTGATAGTACCTGTGATCTTATCACCGCGCTCATGCTTCTTATCGAACTCATCCCATGGGTTTGCTAGGGTTTGCTTGATACCTAGGCTGATACGACGACGCTCTTCGTCAATATCAAGGATCATCACATCAATCTCATCGCCAACTTGTACGACTTTTGAAGGATGGATGTTCTTATTGGTGTGATCCATCTCTGATACGTGGACTAGACCTTCGATGCCTTCAGAGATCTCAGCGAAACAACCATAGTCAGTTAGGTTGGTGACGCGAGCTTTAACGATACTACCTACTGGGTAAGTAGCACCAACGTTATCCCAAGGATCTGTGCCTAATTGCTTCAGACCTAGGCTTACGCGGTTACGCTCACGGTCAAACTTCAATACTTTAACTTTTAGGTCTTGACCGACTTCAACCACCTCAGATGGGTGCTTGATACGGCGCCATGCCATGTCAGTGATGTGAAGTAGACCATCGATACCACCAAGATCAACGAACGCACCGTAATCGGTTAGGTTCTTAACGATACCTTCGATCTCGATACCTTCTTCAAGCTTGTTCAACAGCTCTTCGCGCTCAGCTGAATTTTCAGCTTCCATAACCGCACGGCGGCTAACCACAACGTTGTTACGCTTTTGATCAAGTTTGATCACTTTGAACTCTAGCTCTTTGCCTTCAAGATGCGTGGTATCACGGATAGGACGAACGTCAACCAATGAACCTGGTAGGAAAGCGCGTACTGAACCGATATCAACGGTGAAACCGCCNTTAACTTTGCTTGAAATAATACCTTTAACGATTTCATCGTTATCGGCGATNTTNTCNAGGAAGTTCCAAGTCTCAACACGCTTCGCTTTTTCGCGTGACAGTAAAGTTTGACCCATACCGTTATCTACGGCTTCAACGACAACATCAACACTATCGCCAACTTCAACTTCAAGTTCGCCTTCTTCGCTTAAAAACTCTTCACGAGCGACGATACCTTCAGATTTAAGACCTGTATCTACAGTGATCCAGTCGTTATCGATGGCAACAACAGCACCTGTGATAACCGAGCCACGCTCGATATCTAAGCCTGTTTCTTCGATGCTCGCTTCAAATAGTTCAGCAAATGATTCCATTATATCTACCTTTGTGTAGCCGTAGCCTGTCCAGCACAGTACGGATCAAATTTATGATTTTATAAAACGTTATGCTGGTTTTATATCTTATAAAATCATATAAAAAAACAGTTGTTAATAATAAGCGCGTCGTTGTAGCAACTCACTAGTAGCAACAGTCTAAAAACCTAGTTAAATCAGTATTATACTATTTTTAGTATTAAGTAGAAACACATGCAAATAGTGAAAACATGACTCAATGCTTTAATCTTACTATTTTACCCTAAAACTGCATCGTTTACGACTCATTAATCGTTATATTTCTGTCAAAAGCATATCCCTTGTTGCTGACAGTAGCTTTTAATCTGTTCGTAAACCACATCCGCAGGCAGTGCTGAACTATCTAATACTAGCGCATCGGAGGCAGGCTTTGACGGCGCAGTGCTCCGGTTCTCATCACGATCGTCGCGCGCTTTAATCGTCGTTAAGATAGCCTGGTAGTCCGCGACTTGTCCGGCCTGCTCTAGCTGACATACTCGGCGTTCAGCTCGCGCCTCAGGGCTAGCTGTCAAGTAGACCTTAACATCAGCATCAGGAAACACGACTGTACCCATATCACGGCCATCAGCCACTAGACCTGAGCGCGTAGCCATGTCTTGCTGTAGCTGCAACAAAGCTTGGCGCACTTCAGGGAATACCGCCACTTTCGAAGCATAACCACCAACCGTTTCATTGCGGACTTGCTCACCAACGCGCTCATCATTGACGATAATATCGATACGCCCTGAGGTGTTGTTCAGCTCAAACGCAATGTCTAAGCTTTGGGTTAGCTGCAACAAAGCAGCTTCATCAATAGTCTTACTGCCATCAGCACCCAGCAATCCGGCCTCAAAAGCTTTTAGACCGACGATCCGATATAAGGCTCCAGAATCTAGCAATTGATAGTCCAAGCTTTGCGCCAATCGCCAAGCAACCGTACCTTTACCGGCACCACTAGGACCGTCGATACAAATCACAGGAAAGCGTTCTGGCAACACTTGGCTCTGTTGATTAGCAGAGTCAGTCTTAACAGAGGGGTTAGATAGCTCAGGTGCAGTCATAATGGCTCAGTCATTATTGGTTAGCAGTCCTAGTCAGCAAAACGCTGATAGAAGCAATTATCAATTCAAGTAATAGCTAGTAGCTAGCTAAAAACTTTTATCGACTAATAAAGCAGGTTCGCGCAATTAAATAGCGTCATATTATAGCAAGATAACGCGGCTGGCACTAGCACTAGATAGATGCCCTTGTCTACCGATGGCATCGCTTTTATTAGCCTTTGGATAACATGTCTACTCTTACAGTACTTACTGGTGCTGTGTTTGCTGAATTTTACTAGCTTTTAACGCCTGTCGACGCTGACGAAAAAATGCTTTTAGTAGTTGACTGCTAGACTCTTGGCATAGCCCTTGTTGTACTTGTATCTGATGATTATAAAAAGGCTGAGTGCTCAGATTCATCTGACTGCCGACCATGCCAGCGCGCGGCTCATTAGTGGCATAAACGAGCCTGCCTACACGCGCATGAATAAGCGCGCCGATGCACATCGTACAAGGCTCTAAGGTAACATATAATGTAGTACCCACCGGCAAGCGATAATTATTAAGATGCCGACAAGCCGCTCTTATGGCTGTCATCTCCGCATGAGCTGTCGCATCGTGACGGCCTATAGGCTCATTAAACCCTTCACCGATAATGCTATGATCATGGACTAAAACGGCGCCTACTGGTACCTCTCCCTGCCCAGCGCCCCGCTTAGCAAGCGTCAAAGCATACTGCATCCAGTAGTAATCTGTAAGTGACCAAAAACGACAATTGGCCAGCTCGTTACCAGTAACTGCCCTAGATAGCTCATTATTAACCTGTAAAGGCTGCAAAGCATTAGAGAACTGCCACAAAGGCAATAATAATAAACGTTGACTGCTCATTTGCATAGTAAACATAGTAAGCTACTGCGGTAATTGCCAATCGATCGGTGTCTGACCATGCTGCTTAAGATAATCGTTCGTTTTCGAAAAAGGTTTTGTGCCAAAGAAGCCTCCACGGTTAGCAGCTAATGGCGAAGGATGCACCGCCGTCAAAATCAGGTGCTTATCGGTATCGATATACTTGCCTTTTTTTTGCGCTTTGCTGCCCCATAAGATAAAGACAGTATGCTNAGTTTGCTCATTGACCACATCGATAACTTTGTCGGTGAACTGCTCCCATCCCGCGTTTTGATGGCTATTGGGCTCGCCCTCGCGAACCGTCAACGAGCTGTTGAGTAATAATACTCCTTGCTGTGCCCAATAGGTTAGATCGCCATGCTTAGAGGGCGTGATACCGATATCGCTTGCCATCTCTTTTAGTACGTTATTCAGCGATGGTGGCTTAGGTATGGTCTTAGGGACGGAAAAAGATAAACCCATCGCTTGCCCTGCGCCATGATAAGGGTCTTGGCCGAGAATAACCACTTTGACATTCGATAAAGGCGTCAAGTTTAGCGCATTGAACATTAAAGGCGCTGGCGGATAGATACTATCACCTGACTGATAGGCTTGCTTTAAGAACTCACGCAGCTCATCCATATTCTCTGAGGTCAGCTCCTCCTCTAGAGCGCGCTTCCAATCCTCTGGGAGCTTTACTTTATCTAAAATCGCCTTTTTTTCGGCGGCAGTCTTAGTGTTAGAGTCATCATCAGATAGATCGTCAAATAAATTCATGGTTATCAAGCCTTATTAATTATCAGTAAATCTTACTAGCGAGGGTAACAAAAATAACGGTTGTTTTTCATTAGACTTTTAAAATAAATNGAGCAAACAAATTAGCTCAAACGAGAATAAGTGCATAAAAAAAACGACTACCTCTATAGATAGAGATAGTCGTTATAGTAACCAAAGATCATATTAACTAGCGACAGATTCAGAATCTGAGCGCGGCTCATGAGTCTCAACGACTGTCAAAAGTATACGGCTGTCGTCTGAACTATTTGCTTTGCGGCTGCTCTTATCAAGATCTACCGACTCTGTCGTCTGCTCCTCTTCCGGTGCTAAAGTGAGCTGCACAACCCCGCCATTTACCAAATCACCGAACAAGATCATACTGGCAAGCGGTTTTTTAATCTCATCTTGAATGAGGCGCTGCATAGGACGTGCGCCCATCAGACGATCATAGCCTTTATCCGCTAGATAATCACGTACTTCGTCATCAATCTCAAGAGTGACTTGTTTGTCATCGAGCTGGACTTGTAGCTCAACCAAGAACTTATCAACCACTGAGGTGACAACTGAAGGCTCTAACGCGTTGAACTGAATAATCGCATCTAAGCGGTTACGAAACTCTGGAGTAAACACCCGCTTAAGCGCTTCAGTATTATCACGGCTATGGTCTTGCTCCGTGAAACCCATAGATGAGCGGCTAATACTCTCAGCGCCCACGTTAGTGGTCATGATGATGATAACTTGTTTAAAGACTGCCACACGGCCATTATTGTCTGTCAAAGTACCATGATCCATCACTTGCAGTAGCAAGTTAAAGACATCAGGATGAGCCTTTTCAATCTCATCAAGCAACAACACACAGTGCGGATGCTGATTGATCTTTTCAGTCAATAAGCCGCCCTGATCAAAACCAACATAGCCTGGAGGTGCACCAATCAGACGAGAGGCTGTATGCGCTTCCATATACTCACTCATATCGAAACGGACCAGCTCAACGCCCAGCAAATTAGCCAATTGGCGCGAAACTTCGGTTTTACCCACCCCAGTAGGCCCTGCAAACATAAAGGAGCCGATAGGCTTGTCTGGCGCTTTAAGACCGGCACGCGATAGTTTGATCGCATCCGCTAGGTTTTCAATCGCTTCGTTTTGACCAAAGACGAGATGTTTAAGGTCACGATCTAAATGCTCAAGGATACTCTTGTCATCGGTAGAGACAGACTTAGGCGGAATACGAGCTAGTTTNGCGATAATCGCTTCGATATCAGCCACATCGATTTTAATCGGTGCTTTTTGTGCCTTATTAGAGCCAGCATAATCAAAATCAGTAGCTTGCTGAGCATTTGTATGAGTCTGCGACTTATCATCCGACTTCGCTAATGCTGCTTGCTCACTCATCTCGTTATCAGTGTCGTCTTCAAGACTGGCGTCGATATCATCATAATCGGTATCATCGATGTCTTGTTCGAGATCGGCGATAAAGCTCTCTTCNGCTTTGATGTCTTCGGCATCAGGAATCACGCCCAAACGCTTGTACGCACCCGCTTCGTCGATAACGTCGATCGCTTTGTCTGGCAAGAAACGCTCATGAATATGCTTAGAGGACAGCTCTACTGCGCTAACTAAAGCCTCGTCAGTATATTCGACATTATGAAACTCTTCATAACGCGGTTTTAGACCGCGCAAAATATCAATACTGTCGTCTACGCTAGGCTCTTTGACATCGATCTTTTGGAAACGACGCGAGAGTGCATGATCCTTTTCGAACACTTGACGATATTCTGTAAAGGTCGTGGANCCAACACAGCGCAGCTCGCCATTGGCTAACGCCGGCTTGATCAGATTAGAGACGTCCATATTGCTACTCATAGAGGAGCCAGCACCGATAATCATGTGAATCTCATCGATAAACAAGATGGCATTTGGCTTTTTCTTGAGCGCATCAAGCAATGACTTCATACGTTTCTCAAAGTCGCCGCGATACTTAGTACCAGCAATTAGCGAACCGATATCTAAACTATAAATCACGCAGCCGTTGAGTGGTTTGGGCGCTTTATCATTGATAATTAACCAAGCTAAACCTTCAGCAATGGAGGTTTTACCCACGCCAGGCTCACCGACTAACAGCGGGTTGTTTTTGCGGCGGCGGCATAATACTTGGGCAGTGCGCTCAATCTCTAGGGCACGGCCAATGAGTGGATCTGTCTTGCCTTCAGCGGCGCGCTGATTAAGGTTAGTAGCAAACTCCACTAGAGGATCTTTACTGGTCTTCTCTTGAGCACTACGGCGCTCGCCCGTCATAGAAGAGCGCGACTCCGCAGGCTCGTCTTTGTCTTGACCGTGCGAGAGATATTGAGTCAGCTCCAAGCGGCTGATGCCTTGTTTTTTGAGCAAATAGACAGCGTAAGTATCATGCTCTGAAAACATAGAAACTAAAATATCTGACCCTTCAACCAAACGGCCACCGCCAATAGACTGCACATGAAAAATAGCTCGCTGCAAGATACGATCGAAGCTTTGAGTCGGCTGCGGAGACTGCTCTAGATCGNCATCTACCGTTGGCGTATGCTTATTAATATAAGTTTCAAGCTCTGTACGCAAGCTTGAGATATTAGCATTGCAGGCTGTCAGTGTGTTGGCCGCGTGAGTGTTCTCAAGCAGCGCTAGTAGTAAGTGCTCAACAGTGAGATACTCATGCGATTTTTGGCGCGCAAGCGTCATTGCTAAACGTAAAGAAACTTCAAGATGACGACTTAACATAACGAATTCCTACGGTTGTATAACTTTTTATAATTGAATAGCTTAACTGATAAATTAGGGCGGTATGGTGAATGTTCAAGCGCAAATATCAGGGTTATGACTGGATAATAGCTCTTATTCATTACAGACTGAGTATTTCATCAGCGTTTATTCATATCAACATGATAGCCATAGATAGTCAATCTTTTAACAACGACTAAAATGTATCAAGGCATATAAGCTCTAAGATAAACGCGTGAACAAGCATACGATCACCAGCCGATTGAATGCTGACTAATGAGATTGAAGGTGATAATAAATTGAAGAGAATGACAGTTTAAAGAAGATAAAATACAAAGCTGTAGCAGCGATAGCTGAATGAAAGAAAGGCTGTAGTAACGATATAAGTGCAGCCCTTATAAACTATATAGGGCTGCCTATCATAAAAATCAAGTGATAAAACAAGGAGATAATATAAAAAGGGCTCTGCAATGGCCTTATAAAAATTCTGCAATGGCCTTATAAAAATAAAGGCAAATGAGTCGATTAATCGTTTATTTGTAAAAAGACTTAAACTCGATTATGACTTATTCGCCTTGATGCGGCTCGATTTGTGTGAGTAGCGGATAACCTTCACGATGCGCTAAGCTATTGACCTTTTTGGCTTTTGTTTCAGCAATATCTTTAGGATAGATACCGGCTATTCCTTTACTNGTATTATGAATCGTCAACATGATTTGTACCGCAGAATCGACGTTATGCTTAAACTCTGATTGCAGCACATAGACCACAAACTCCATAGGCGTATAGTTGTCATTGTACATCACCACCGCATACATAGGCGGCTTAGCGACCTCAGGCTCAGCCACCAATACATCGGCTTGCGGCGCGCCTTGGGTATCGGGGTCATCATCTTGCGCACGGATACCTGCCGGCATACTAGGCAAATGCCAATCCATTACCGTTGGCTCACTGTTTTTAGCGATTGATAATTGAGGTGTCATCATAATAACTTCATAATAATATTAAGATAAAAATGTAAAGACCAGCTACCAGTTACTTCTTGTAGCTAGACTCATACTGGATAATTTAAGGTGTCAGGGAGTTAAGGCGTGCGCCTATATAGGAGACTGATCCACTTCTGGCAGATCTATCAAAGACAGCGGCATACTATCTACTCGATCTCCTAGCGTCCAGTCATATAGCTGCTCAACTTCTTGACCGTCTGCTGTTAGTACAAGCTTAACTTGTAATGGTTCAAAGTTGTTAGGCATGACAAAGCGGCCACGAATACGAGTAATCCCTTTGAGCAAATAACTTGCCGAATCTAAGGGAACTTCCACGAAATCATCGTCGTTCAGTAACATCAAAGTGGCATTCAAACGTTTTGCCTGACCNTCTTCGCTGAGCATAGCGACATCAAANCCAAACTCAAAAGCGTTCTCAGGTAGTGGCTCAATTTTGGCCCCTAGTACTTGCAGCGGTAGGCCACCTTCTTCACTGAGAGCCGCAGCATAAACCTCGTTGAGCTGATTAAGCTGCTTGTTTTCGAGACTAAGCTCTTTTTGATTCTCACGCAGCTCATCCAAGTTATTTAAGCTGATGGTCAGCTCTTGCTTAGCTACTGCAACTTGATTGCTCAGCTCTTTATAACTTGCTCGCATCTCCTCTAACTCTTGCACGGTCATCTGGGTACTGTTGATTGCTTGTTTATTNTGCACTTCTAGAGCATGGTAGCCACGCTTGTAACCCAAGCTATGGCCTAAAGCTAACCCTACTATCACCGTAAGCAGGATGGCTGCTGCAAACAACGCTAATATCCAAGACGCAGCCCCTGCTTGTTTGCTTTTAAAACCAGTACCATAAAGCTGCTTACTGCCCGAAGCTGTTATAGCGCTACGCTTCAATGGATAATCATCNACTTTTATTTGCTGTGCCTCGCTCATTAATGGCTGAGCGTCGTCATTGCTAGTGGTCTGCTGCGCTGTCAAGCCTGATTTAAAAGACAGTAAATCGTCCTGATAAGGCAAAGGTACTGGCGGCAAGCGTAAGCAAATAGCAGTCTTAGTACGCATCTGGACAGTATCTCTTAAGAGGAAAGGCAAGACATTATAACGGAATTTATGGGCAATACCTAGCATCGCCCTGTAAGCCAAATGAATCAATAGTCAACATCCTTGGTCAGATTATTGTCAGCCTCAGTCATTGTTAGACTTCATAAAGGTAAGTTTATCCCTAATTTATAGCGTCAGTAATTAGCTTTATCAATTTACATTAGTAATCACGCCTTTTCACTGAATTTTTGGCTTAATTACTAGGGCGTGTTGAACATTCACAAGAAGGCACTGCTGATAGCTGCTAGTTAATCAAAACTGTGTTCTAGTCGTCGGGAAAATTGCAGGTAATGCTCATTGCATTGGCTAACTGATTTTATTTAAACAGTCACAACGACTAGGGCGATTTTAGCATTAGCCCTCACTCTAACAACAGGGACAGGACTCTTTTTTGCCGCTTTATTGATAAAAACTGACGTATAGAATGACTATACTTACAATTTTTATCTGCAAATCGTCTAAAAAATAGTCTCTGTCAGTGCCACGGTCGAATGTTCAACACGCCCTAATATAAAAAAATTACTACGATAGACATTACTGCGATAAAAACCTATCAAGGGACAATCGGCGCTGCGTTAAGGCCCATTGATTCCTCAAACCCAAACATCACATTCATGTTTTGTACGGCCTGCCCTGCTGCACCTTTGACTAAATTATCTTGAACCACCANTACTGTCAGCTCACGGCGCTCATTGTCTTGATAGATCGCGATACGCAAACGGTTGCTGGCGCGTACACTACGCGTGTCAGGATATACACCAGTCGGCAATACATCAATAAAAGTCTCACCGTTATAGCTACTCTCAAACTCCTGCTGCCAATCGATAGCAGCACCTGACTCAGTCAGCTCTAAATGAATAGAGCTGAACATACCGCGTATCATAGGTACTAAGTGCGGTAAAAAGCGGATGCGCTGCGTGAATTGACTCGCTAATAGCTGCTCCACCCCTTGCTCAATCTCAGGCAAATGACGATGTCCTGTCACGCCGTACGCCTTAAAATTATCAGTGGTTTCGGCATAATTTAGCGCCAGACTCGCTTGGCGACCTGCACCTGAGACCCCAGACTTAGCATCGATTACGATACGAGACTCTATCAAACGCTCATTTTGCTGATTTTGCAACGCGATAATCGGTTTTAAACCTAAAATAGCCGTTGTCGGATAGCAGCCTGGATTTCCTACTAGCATCGCATCAGCTAATTTATCACGGTTGATCTCTGGTAGGCCATAAACTGCGCTTTTGAGCAGGTCAGGACACGCGTGTGATTGCTTATACCATTTTTCAAACTCCGCCAAAGACTGCAAACGAAAGTCAGCGGCTAGGTCGACGACTTTAATACCAGACGCGGTTAAAGCTTCGGCCTGCTGCATCGCTACGCCATGCGGGGTAGCAAAAAATACCACGTCGCACTTTTGCAGCGCTGCAAGCGTATCTTCACCTAGATCACTAAAGACAATATCTGATATCCCGCGCAAGCTTGGAAAAATCTCATCAGCGCGAGTGCCCGCTTCACTTCGTGAGGTCAATAGATCAATAGACACCTTAGGATGGGCAGATAATAAACGAATAAGCTCAATACCTGTATACCCTGTACCACCGACAATCGCTGCTGAAATCATAACTTATCCTTTTTTAAAACTTAATGCCGCTCTCAATACCAAACTCATACCTTCTAAACTTAGCGTCTAAATCTGGTAGTCATGCACGGCATCGACAAAGACTTTTGCATTGTCAGGGTTAACCCACTGAGTAATACCATGGCCTAAATTGGCAATATACCCTGTCTTGTCACCACCAGCATAAGCGCCATCTAGCATCAGCTTAACCTCGCTNCGNATNCTCTCTGGAGAGCCATATAAAGTCGCAGGATCCAGATTACCCTGAATAGCCTTACTGCCTTGCAAGGTTTTATGGCGCTTAGTCAAATCACGCTGACTCTCAGTCAATACTTGGCGAGCACGGTCGAGTGGCATAGTCCAGTCTAACCCCAACGCATCCGCGGCGCTATCGGCTTGCACATCGAGCCATAGACCGCCNCCTTTGGTAAATAGTACCACAGGCACATCTGGATGACGCTGCTTTAACTCCGCGACAATGCGCTTATTATAAGCATGCGAGAAGTCGATAAATTGACGATGGCCTAGCGCCCCGCCCCAGCTATCAAATATCTGTAAGACTTGCGCGCCAGCNACGACTTGNGCATCTAAGTAATCAATGACTGCTATCGCTAGCTTGTCTAACAANTGATGCAAAAACTCAGGGTTACTATACAAAAAGCCTTTGGTATAGCGATAGTCTTTTGAGCTACCACCCTCAATCATATAAGTCGCTAGTGTCCAAGGACTACCTGAAAAACCGAACAACGGCACTTGACCATTGAGCTCTTTACGGATGCTAGTCACAGCGCGCATCACGTAATCTAAAGAATCATTGACATCTAAGGTTGGCAAACGATCAAGATCGGCTTGCTGGCGAATAGGATGCTTAAATTTAGGACCTTCGCCCGTTTCAAAATACAANCCTAAGCCCATAGCGTCCGGAATCGTCAAGATATCACTAAACAAAATAGCCGCATCTAAATCCATACGACGCAGGGGCTGCATAGTAACTTCTGTCGCACGCGCCGTATCTCTACATAAGCTCATAAAGTCGCCCGCTTCCGCGCGGGTTGCTTTATACTCTGGCAAATAACGACCTGCTTGACGCATCATCCATACTGGAGTGGTATCTATCGGCTCAAAACGCATGGCGCGCAGCAATCTGTCGTTTTTTAGGGGTGCAAATTCGTGCTTAGGCGAACGGCTATTGTCTGAAACACTCATTGACAAATCTCCAAAGTAGAAATAGGTATTATTATAAAATTTTATTGTCGCCTAAGTGGTAAAGCAAATACCAAGTAGCTCAACAAAAACGTTAAACTTAAGGCAGGTTATACTATCGCTAACCTGCCCTACAAAAAATCAAATATGACGTATTAATCAAACATTATGAAGTTAAAGCTAAATTGTCGCGGTGCACCATAACTATACGCTCATCTTTATCACCAAGAATCTTGTCAAACTGCTCAGTACGCTCACGTGCTACGCGCTGAGCTTCATGTGAAGAAAAGTTGACTTGGCCAACCGCNANNCGCTCATTGGTATCTTGATGCACGATTTCGACGACATCACCCTCATCAAAACCACCACGTACCTCTACCACCCCAACGGGTAATAAGCTGCGATTTTGCTCAACGAGTGCTTTAGCTGCGCCAGCATCAACGATTAAACTACCCGCCATACGTAGATGCGCGGCAAGCCACTGTTTACGAGCGATGATTTTGTCCGCTTCATTGGTAGTCAATAAAGTCCCTAACGCCTCGCCTGAGACCACACGAGTAATCACATCATCAATGGCACCGCTGACGATCACAGTTGGGCAACCGCCCATGGCTGCAAGACGCCCTGCGCGAATCTTCGTCAGCATACCGCCGCGCCCAAGTTTGCCGCCATCACCAGCGATGTCAAACAAATAATCAGCCATCGCTCGCTCTTGACGGATCATCTTCGCATCGGGATTGTCGCGCGGGTTATCGGTAAACACCCCGTCTTGATCGGTTAAGATGATGTATAGATCAGCATTGACTAAGGCCGCTGACATCGCCCCTAAAGTATCGTTGTCACCGAATTTAATCTCATCAATGGTGATCGTATCATTCTCATTAATGACCGGTAGTACGCGCCACTCTAACAACTGAGTTAAAGCGCCGCCAGTATTCAAATAACGGCTACGGTTAGATAGATCATCATGAGTTAGTAGTAGCTGCGCGCTTTGGACGCCATGCTGAATCAGCGCTGACCACCAAGTTTCGATCAAACCCATCTGACCGATAGAAGCGCAAGCTTGTAGTGCCATAAGCTTCTTGGGACGCTCTTCTAGATTCATCCGTACTACGCCTTCAGCCACAGCACCTGATGACACCAGTAACACTTCCATACCTTGATTATGCAGTTTGGCAATCTGTTTTGCCCAACCATAGATAGCAGTTCGATCAAGCCCGCGACCATTATTGGTCAATAACGATGAGCCGATCTTGACAATAACGCGCTGAATATCAAAGTTGCGGGATTGTTTAATAAACCTTGCTTCTTCTGTCGTTTGTTCGCTGTCAACTGCCATAAAAAACTCCTTTCTATGAATGGTGCTTAGGGAATGGTGCCTAGGGATTGGTACTTATATTATTGGTACTTGTATTAATATTTACATCACGCTGTTAAAGTTTTTGAGAAAAGTGACTACTCAAATCCTTTAGCGCTAAATCTAACACGTTTACTCCTTAGTGTTGAGCACTGTTGTATCAAAATCTATCAACTCACCAGTTAGTGAACCAATATATGATTATCGGCGCATTTATGGCTGTTGTCTTTATGACTAGTGTATTTGTGGCTATCGCATCTTAGTTAAGGAACATAAACCACTTCTACGCCGTCATCGTCGTCATCATCAAAGTCAGTTAGATTCTCACCATTAATATCAGTTCCTTCACGCTGCGCTTTACGAGCGGCGCGGTAAGCTTCGCGCTGTGCTTCAGTGTTGCGGCGCACCTCACTCTCTAAACGCTCAAAGCGCTCGGCTTGCTCTTCAGCAAAAATAGGATCCTCGAACTCACGTTCGCGCTCGCGCTCGATCTCATTCATCAGATGATACTTAACCGCGTCGACGCCTTCGCCGGTAAGNGTTGAGGTNCGAAACACAATNCCCGTCCAGCCAAGCTCAGCNACGATATGNGTACACAGCTCATTGAGCTCAGTCTCGTCTACGATCTGATCGATTTTATTGAGCACTAAAATTTGCGGTAAGTTGGCCAGCTCCGGTGAAAAACGCTCGAGCTCATTTAAGATAACATTAGCGTTCTCAACAGGATCACTACCATCAATCGGCTGAATATCTACGATGTGTAATAGGCGGCGCGTACGGGCCACATGCTTTAAAAAGCGAATACCAAGCCCTGCCCCGTCTGAAGCGCCTTCAATCAGACCCGGAATATCTGCCATCACAAAGGAGCGATGACGACCGATATCAACTACCCCTAAATTCGGCACTAATGTGGTGAAAGGATAATCAGCNACTTTTGGTGTAGCGGCAGAGACCTGACGGATAAAGGTAGACTTACCGGCATTAGGCAGACCGACTAAACCGACATCAGCCACTACTTTTAGCTCGAACTTAAGTACCTTTAGCTCACCTTCAAAACCTGAGGTCGCTTTACGCGGAGCTTGGTTGGTTGAGCTCTTAAAGTGGGTATTACCCAAACCGCCATCACCACCTTTGGCGATCAGTAGAGTTTGATCCACTTCGGTCAAATCGCCAATNACTTCATCAGTTTCAGTGTCAATGATAGTCGTCCCAATAGGGACTGGCAAGTAGATATCGTCAGAGCCTTTGCCGGCGCAGTTCTTGCTATGGCCGTTCTCACCACGCTTGGCATCATGGCGGCGAGTATAACGATAATCCACTAAAGTGTTGGTGTTGTCGTTAGCGATGACATAAACATCGCCGCCTTTACCACCATCACCACCATCAGGACCACCACGAGGGACGTATTTTTCTCGGCGGAAACTGGCGATTCCGTTACCACCGTCACCTGCCTTTACCGTTACGACGGCTTCATCAATAAATCGCATGTTACCTTCCTTAATTTACTATTGTAGTACTGCTAAATATAAATACTGCTAAACGTCTTGGCCATTCACAGCCTACTGCTCAGGTCCAATCATACACTATAAGGTTATAAACCATAATACCAACAACACCCGATAACCAATGCGACTATCGGGTGTCTTATAGGCGACCTGATACAGCTTAACAACGATGCTTATTCGTTATGATTCACTATTATCTGACAGCCTGACCAGTCTACGCAAGCAAGCNTTACGCTGGAATTTGCGTGTAGCTGATACCAGCCATCTGCGCTGCTACGCGTAAGACTTGGGTGCTGTAACCGACTTCATTATCATACCAAATATAAACCGTAGCATGATTATCAGTAACGATAGTCGCTTGTGCGTCAACGATACCCACATGCTTAGTCCCTACAAAATCGGTAGAAACAGCTTCGGTAGAGTCCGTATAAGCAATTTGTGCTTGCCAAGTGCTGCTATTGGCCATATCACGTAGGAAGTGGTTAAGAGCGTCAGCATCTTTTGGCGCAGTTTTTAAATTCAGATTTAAGATCGCTAAGCTGACGTTTGGCGTCGGTACACGAATGGCATTACCAGTCAATTTACCGCTAAGCTCTGGTAAAGCTTTACCCACAGCTTTTGCCGCGCCAGTACTGGTGATTACCATGTTCAGTACCGCACTACGACCACGGCGATCAGATTTATGATAGTTATCAATCAAGTTTTGATCATTGGTAAAGGAGTGAATAGTCTCGACATGACCGTTCTCGATGCCGTACTCATCGTTTAANACTTTGAGCGTCGGAGTAATGGCGTTAGTCGTACAGCTTGCCGCACTGACGATTTTGTCATCGCCAATAGTGTCGCTATTTACCGCATAAACGACGTTTTTGATATCGCCGCCGGCAGGAGCTGTTAGTAGTACCTTTTGTACGCCTTTAGACTGTAAGTGCTTACCTAAGCCGTCTTCGTCTTTCCAGATACCCGTATTATCAATAACCAATGCGTTGTCGATACCATAAGCGGTATAGTCAATCTCACTTGGGTCTTTGGCATAGATGACCTGAACAAAACGACCATTGATTAAGATGCCGTTATTGGCTTCATCAACGCTCACACTACCGNTAAAGCCGCCGTGGATAGAGTCGCGCTCAAGCAGCGAAGCACGCTTAGCTAGATCGCCTGCAGGTGCAGGGCGCACGACAATAGCTTTTAGCTGTAAGCCTTTAGCACTTGAGGCCTGCGCTAATAACAAACGCGTGAGGATACGGCCAATACGGCCAAACCCGTAGAGCACAACGTCAGTTGCATCGTTAGTCGCTCCATTAGCACTAGCCCCTTGTAGCGCTTGTTGTACATCGCTGTCACTAGCGATAAGCTGACCGACATCTACGCTTGCTGCAGTCACATCGCTTTGTGCTAATGTTTTTACGATGGCTAGCGTATCAGCAATAGCCACTGCTTGACCATTATTATTGCGAGTCGCCGTCTTTTGATGTAGCGCTAATATTTGCCCTACTGAGCTGGTATCTAATGTCTCACCAAATAAAGTGACTTGTACATCTTGCTCATTATAAAGGGTATTGAGTANACCCATCAGCTCAATCGCTTGTTGCTCTTGGTTATTATATTGGCTTAACTGGTCTTGATGTAATTGGCGTAANGTATCAGCATTGCTCACAGGAAGCATCCTTATAATCAGTAAATGAATAGTCAGTAAATAAAAAACAATAAAAAAGAGGTAGAAAATGTTCGTTGATTATCCTTTGGTAAGCGCTACAAATAATAGCGGAATCAAAGGCAATAAATGGCGTAGATTTTAGCCTAAAACGCTTAGTTTTGCCAGTAATAACCGTTTTACCCAAAACAACATAACCTAGTCGCTACTAAGGAATCAAGTTAACAGTCTGATTCGCATGAGGCGTTAAGGTAAACTCTTTAAGATTGTATCCTTGGTCCTGAGCGATCTGACGGTACTTTGCATAGGTTTGCTGAGTCACATTGGGCGAGCGTGCCAGCAACCACAGATAGTCTTTATCTGGCGTACCCACTAACGCCGTTTGATAGTCAGTATCACGCGCTAGTACCCAGTAATCAGCACGCCCGATAGGCAACCAGCGAATCCAAGTAGGCAAAAAAGTTACTTTCAGTTTGCTGCCAGTAGCATCAGCAGGCTNAGCTAAGCCTTCAGCGACAATTTGCGAGCCGTCTTTATCCAGACATTTATTCGTCACAATAATGCCAGAGCCATCGGCTTTTTCAGTATAGTTAGCGGTTACATCGCTTGCACAATTACGCTGAAAGTACATCGGCAGACGTCCTATCTCGTACCAAGTACCNGCGTATTTATCCAAGTCCACGCTATCCACTGTCGTAGGCTGAGTCGCTGACTTATGGATAATGTTCTTGGGATCAATATTTANCTCTGTTGTTTGATCTTCAGTATTATTCATGTTCTTAGCAGCAGTTACTGTCTGCTCAGGAGTCGCAGCGTAAGCTGAAAACGCGGCTAGCGGANTAATAATAGCTAAAGCAATACCAGTATGCTTAAGAAGACTGGACATAAAAACTCTCTCCGAAACTTTAACAGTAGTATTGATAGCACTTTGATTCTGGTGCAGCTGTTTATGAGCCAAATCTGGATTATCTAGCACTCCATCGACCTCTGGCTCACTATTAGTAGTATTGATGACTTCTTGTTTTAATATATCTTGCTTGTTTTGCAGCGCATCCTGTTGTTCTGTAGTGTTAGCACTACTTTTCTTATTATCGATCGACTGAGTATTNTTCTGCATATAGTGCAATAGCATCTCTTCTTCGTCAGATATTAGGGTACTTTTCATTAGGGCACTTTTAGCAACTGGNGTGGCTTTTTTATAGCCACAGCTGACATCACCAGAGCGACTAGGAGCACTAGCCGATTCACTGAAGTGATAAGCTGGCAGGTCATCTTGCTCATAAGCATAGCTGGCATCATTACTTGCAACCGAGCTATTCGCACTCGACTTCGATAAGTCTGATTTTGACAAATAGCTATCGTATGCCGGTGTTTTGCTAGCAAGCGAATTGTGATTATTTTTAACCTGATGACCATTCGCCTGCCTATCGTATGAGCGATCATACGGGTCGGACTTAGTGGAGGTATTGGCTTTCATAGGCATAGGGTTACCGTATTTATTCATTTATTGAGGTCTATTAATAAGACACTACTTTGATATTTGTGCCATCAATAATAAGGATGAGTAGNCAAAATAAGTAGTGAGGCTATGTATGAAAAAGCTACGGTTTGTAAAATACTCCAAAATTATTAACGCTATCAAATACATAGTAACCAGATAGTTGCCATTTATTAAATATAAGTAATGTTTTACCGGTATGATTAGANTCCTTCTTGAAAACTGCGGATACCTGCAACGGTGTTTGCGCCATTTATAGTCGCCAAATCGCTCATCGCTGGTGATAAACCNCCCAAAGCAATGACNGGTACATCAGCAAGCGCAGCCAGTGCAGACCACTGCTGCCAGCCAAGCGGTGTCTGCTCCGGATGAGTTTGTGTGGCAAGTACAGGAGATAAAAAGATAGCAATAACTGGCGCTAATGAAAGCGCTAGGCGCAAATTAGCCAATTGATTGGCGGCAGCGATACTCTCAGCGTCATGACAACTAATAATCAGCCCGGTAGTGTTTTGATCACTAGTATTGAGTAGGTCTAAGTCAAAACGGCAACTTACCTCGGCAGTAGCGCGATTAGAGCTAGAATCATAGCGAAGATCGTCATTGCTATCTGCGCCGCTATCTAGATGACTAGACTGCTTTTGATACTGACTAAACCAAGCCATCAGCTCCGTTTGCGTCAAGTGATAGGCAGATATTGGTAAGTTGTCTTGGTTTAAAGTCGGTTGATTAGTACTCGCGCTTATATTGTCATTTTTCAAATCATCTAGATGATTAAAATCTATAGCTTTGCGTAAGCGGTAAGGGACGATAGCATTAATATCGCTTCTAATCGCCAGTAATTGCGTAATAATTTCGGCCTCTTTATCAGTATTATTATTCGATTGAGCGAGCTTAAGACGTAAATAACTCCAGCCTTGATACGAGAGCTGCTGCTGATGATACTTCAGCCACCTTTGAGCTGGGTTAGTGGCTAAACTGTCACCTGAGTCTGGCGTCTCAAAGTGCGCTAATGGGTAAGTGATGGCCATACACTTGGGCAGCTTGANCCAAGCCAAAATAGTTCGGTTGGCAGCGGGCAGCGGATAATGATTATTGAGTAATAGATCTTTATCGGCCCACGTCAGCATTTGCGCTTCTAGTCCATACTCTTGCTGCTTGTAATGCTGATACTGCTCAGCGCTAAGCTCAATTTTGTAAATATGCAAAGCGACCTGTTTATCGACATAGTCATGATGCAGCCGTCCAAGCTTGAGAATGACATTGCCAGCAATATCAAAGCCAGTCTCTTCTTTGACCTCGCGTATCAAAGCGGCAACTGGAGTTTCATTAATGTCTATTTTGCCGCCAACGAACTCATAACGGTCGCCTTGATGCTGCTCCCGCTTGCGGTAGCCAAGTAGATACTGCTGCTGATAATGAATAACAGCTACCGCGACATTGACGACTTTTGAGGATTTAGCTAGAGGTTGATTAGAAATAGGATNAGAGTTATTTGGCATGATAGCCCCTGATATTCAAAGATATTCAAAGATATTTAAAGTATTTACCGCTATTAAACGGCCGTTATCTTAAGACAGTTATTATTGAGGAGAAGCATCATCTATAACTGAATCAATTATCAAGCTAAAGATGATTTAATTCATAAAAGCACTTGCAAAAGCCATGGATGTAAATGATAATTATTATCGTTAAGTTAATTCATTTATTAACGCTCTATTTTACTATCAAAAGGAATTCATTATGAGTCTGGTCATCTCTCGCTATCTAAANAACCGTGACAATCGTCTACCTACCCTGCAGTCGCAGCACTTATTTGCTTTGACCAAAGAGGTGCGTATCGAGCATGAAGGGGAAGAATATCGTCTGCGCTTGACTCGAAATAATCGTTTGATTTTGACCAAGTAGCTTTTGGCCAAGTGGTTTTTAATCAAGCAGCTTTTTGCCAAGTAATTTTTAATCGAGTAGCTTTTAACTCACTAGTTACTGAGCTTATTGCGCTGTTTTAGCTCATATTCGTCCAAGTCAGTATTAGGGCGTGTCCCTAATTCAAGCGTTTATGACTAAACGGGCTAAAAATGGCTAAATCTTTGGCAAACGGTGTCAAATAGCTGGTCAATATCTTGATATTACCTGCGCTATTTTCCTTGTTTGCCTGCGATTTATCTCATTTTTATCACCATTTTTAAAATAGGGACACGCCCTAGCTTGAATCAATAAAAAACGCCTTTAAATAAAGGCGTTTTTTATGCGTATTAGAACTGCCAACTATAGACCACATCCGCCGCNTTTTCAGCAGCGGAGGTCGCCTCTAAATAGACACGGCGAGTCAACTGATACCGCACTGACAGACTATTTTCAGCATTGAACACCCCTACCCCGTAACGAATATACAGATCAGGCGAGATATAACCGGTAACATTGACATTAGTGTCATCACTGTTGCCTGAAGCATCAACGGTTAAGCTTTGGAAACCAAAAGCTTGGCCGATCTGATTGGTGAGACTACGCGTNCCACTCAAGCCAAAGTTAAGACCGGCGGCGGCTAAGTTATTGGTCACTTGCGACTTAAAGCCCTGCTCACTGATTTGGCTGGGGCTNCCGTCATTAATACGTCCTGTCACCAAAGCATTCATTGCTTGTTGCTGCGTCAGTCCGGCATTATTAAAGACGATAATATTTGGATTTTCAGTATTGCCCTTGATGCGGACGCCAACGATATTATCATCGATGATTTTGACCGCTTCGATGCTAAGATCAGGCTTCATGACATCGCCGTTAAAGCGTATTTGTCCGTAATTCAGCTCTAAGCTTTGGCCAAAAGCATCGATACTAGTACGCTTCGAGACTTGTACGACACCTTTAGCGCGCATGACGCCACTACCATTTTGCGTAATATTAATGGCGCCTGCCAGTGGAATAACCGCACCAAAACCGCGGAAATTGATATCGTCGCCCAGATCGACACCGATATCGGCGTTGATCGACCAAGGCTTAGACACCGCCAGTACTTCATCAATATTACCGATTAGACGCCTATCGAGCACCACTGCATCTTCGGTCTGGGTGATGATATCTTCGCTGGCCTCAGGAGGACGGATCGTCGCAGTAGGTATACTGACAGCGCCTTCAATATTGACGTATTTGTCATTTGGACGCACGATGATATCGATGTCTGGATTGACCTCTGCTGAGAGTAGCGGCGGCTGAGTCAGCACTAGACGCTCACCGACGATACTGAGTTTGGCCTGTAGCTCTTGCTGCCAGTTTACCGTACCGGTAAGCTCACCGGTACCCGTACCACTATTGAAGCTACCGTCTATCACCGCCTCTGTACCGCGGATTTTGGCNGTGGTGTTGACATTAGTAAGATTCACCGGTAACCCAAGCATAGCGATCCGACCATCAGCGAGTTTGACATCGCCGTAGAACTGCGGCTTGGTTAGAGTACCGCCAAGGCCACCTGCCATGGTGATATTCCCTTCAAGCACACGCATACCCGGGAAGAAAGGTTTAAGTATCGCTAAATTTAGCTCATTTAATACCAAAGCGCCGGAGATAGGTTTAGGATCTTTATACGGATCCACAATGACTTCGGCATAGCCACGGGCACCGCGACCAGTGTTGATATCTGTACGCAGCTTGACACCTTCAGGGACCGATAACGCAATCAGCGAGACGCGCTTATAAGGTAAGCTCACTGGAGCCAAATCACCATCTTGAATCAGACCGATTTTGCCGTTGTCCGAATATAAAGTGGTGTTAATAGTAGGAGCACGGCCCTGTTGCCAACCAACGACAGCNTTGCCATTGATCTTCGCCTGCCAATCNATATCTTTAGGCAAAAATACTGAAAATAGGGAGGTATCAAGATTTTGTATCGCTAGATTAACTTGACCGGCATCGGCTGAGGCGATTAGGTTCTCTCGTAAGCACAGCTTGCCACTTTGATCAGCGGCCTGCCAGCAATGTGCTGCCAGCTGTACTTTTAGCGGATTGCTCTCACCTTGAGGCAAGTTTAAGATAAGCTGCGCCGGTTGTAGCTGGTTGAGCGTGGCATATTTAGATTTGACGCTACCATTTCCTATTGCGCCGCGCCATATCAACTCGTCGCGATTGAAGCCGCCTTTTAAGCGCGCTAAGACGTTAAGCTCATCATTGGCTACATCAAGATTGACCACGTGTGCCTGCTCAGTACCATTGAAGGTCGCTTTGACCTTTTGAAAGCTTTGACCAGCGGCATCTAAGCCTTCAGCACTGACTATCAGCTGACTTGGACTATTTGCGAGATTCACTAACTTGCCGCGCACGCGCCCTTGACGTAAAACAAACCCTGGCAAGGCAATGCGCTCACCCACTAAGTCCACATAAATCGTTGGCAAGGCTTGGCCTGCGGGCTGCGATAGAGTGGCCCCGCCGCTGACCTTACCGGCGAGCTGGTCAGATAACTGATCTAGGCTTGTGATATTGATTTTGGCTTGTAGCTGNTTAGCATTACCGTTAGCAGTTAAGTAGTTATCGCCCCACCGTAGCACTAAATCATTGGCATCAAGGCTATCAATTAAAGCGTTCACTTGCTTGTACTGCGTTTCGCTATCCTGAGCTTGCAGGCGTTCAAAATAGCTGCCTAAGTCCTTGGGTAAGCTAAGCTTAGCAGACAAACTACCTTTGGCACTTAGTGGTTGACCCTTGAGCATGCCGCGCAGATTAATCTGCTGTAAGTTGATAACCTGCTGGGTTTCGCCCCAGCGTCCATCAGTTTTTATACTGCCGGTGATGGTACTTGGCGTGTCTTTTAAAAAGTACCCTAAGTTGAAGCGATCCATAGTGGCGTTGATGTCCCAAGCAATGCCTTGGCGTACGTCCACGCTACCTTTAGCATCGATACTGCCGGCCGCGCCTACATGACGAAAGCGCTTAATACGAATCAGCTGCGCATCGCCACTGGCATCAATCGTCAGCTTGCCTGCTGGCAGCTGCTCAGCATCTAAAACGCCATCAAAATTGACAGCAAAGCGTTGCAGCTTACCTTGGCTATTAGCCGCTGTACTCGCGGGCTGTTGCCACTCACCACTAGTAACCAAATCTCCGGTCAAAATAGCCGGATTATTAGGAAGAAAGTAACCAACATCGAAGTTATCAAAACGTCCTGTGACGCTCCAGCCAATATTATCACGCAGATCGATGACGCCTTTTGCGTTCACTGCGCCAGCTTCACCACTGTAATCCAGTTTGCGNANGCTGATAAGCTTTGGTGTGCCTGCTGCGCTTATCGATAACAGACCATCGGGTACATCTTGAGTATCAATGCGGCCATCGAAGCGTACGTCAAACACTGACAGCTCACCGCCGATAAGGTCTATCTCAGCGTCGCCATTACCAGTAACGCCGATAGCGCGCTGGTCTTGACTAGCGTCTAGCTTTGCTTGCAGGTCGGTACTCGTAATATTGACAATATGCCGCTGACCTTTGACGCCGTTTTTGCGGATATTTAGCAGGCGGCCGCGCGCGCTCAGGTTACCTGTTAAACGCTCAAGCGGCAGATCACTACGATATTGTTTCGGCAACAAGCCGTTGGTACGCGCATCCACCTGCCAAGTCAGCGGGCGCTGATTGGTGGCGAGTTGTATTTGCCCGGTGCCAGATAAGTCGCCAACGATGCCCTGATAGTTGAGACGATTGATATCGATGACATTAGCATTTTTGCGAATGCGAACGTCATAATTACCTTTAGGCGCTGCATTTAATTCATTGATGACAGCATTGGCATCGACAGATAAGTTTGAGCCGCGCACGATGACATCAGCGCGGCCGCTTGGGCTATCGATATTGCCAATACTTGGCACATCACGGCGGGTCAAGTTCTGCCACCTAGCATCGATATACATAGGCGCTGGCTGCTTAGATTTGGCAGATAGCTTACCGCGGACAATATTAGCGTTGATATGCTCGCCATCACGCTGACGCAAATCGGCATCAACTTGCAGATTATTGCTGAGGTTTTTTTGTTGATAATGTAGCGATAGTCGACCATTAAGCGTCTGCGGCGCATAAGCCTTAAAGTCGCTATACTCATCTGGAATCGCTTGACGGATATCAAAGCCATTGCCAACAGCGCGAATTTTGGCATCGAAGCTCTCGCTCCAGTCCAATATCCCCTGCAAGGTTAGCCGTCCTGCGGGCACATCAGCATCTAAGCGATCGATACGCAGCTGACTATTGGCAATCACCGCGCGGCCTTTATAACGGCCTGAAGGTATGTCTTTGGCGGTCAGCTCCGTATTGATGCGCAGTTTAATATCCGAAACCACGCCAGAAGCAGTCGCCATACCGCTTTTTAGATGGATATTTTGCGCATCAGCATACGGTATCAGTACATCATCCCAGCGCAGTTTCGCTTCAAACGGTGAGCCTTCATCTAGCCCTTGTGCGACAAACTCGCCGCTGACATCACTATCATTGTAGCGGCTGCGCACTTTACCTATCGTACGTTTTAGAGTACCAGTTGCTTTGACATTGAGCGGATCTATATAAGCTTTTTCAAGGGCGCTGACTTCAACAATAGCGCTTAGATCTAAGGGGTAGTCGCCTTGTAGGTCGATCTCACCTTGTAGCGCACTGACTTTTACAATATCACTATAAAAGAGCTTACCACTGCCGACGGTGACCTGACTGCCGACCCAAGTCAAATCCCTTGCCGCTATATCGTTAACGATGACCGGCTCTTTAGTCACTTGCTTATAGACGATAGTTTTGATTTTGGCTTGGTCGAAACGCAGATTGACTGGTAGCTCAAGCGTCTTATAATCGAACGGCTCACCGGTTGGCGGCTTAGTATTGATAATCTCAATACGCTGGATATCGGCATCACGTAAGTGTACTTCTTTAGCAAATACAGCGCGCCAGCCTATTTTGACGTAAGCCTNGTCTACTTTAATCTCAAGATCTTCGGTAGCCTTAAGATCGATATCAGTGACCATAATACCGTCACGCAGGTTACCACTGCCATATTTGAGCTTGACGCCCGTTTCGCTACCGACTTTTTCTAATAAAAACTTAGTGCCTGCATCCGTACCTGCTGCATAAAAAAACACCGCGAACATCACAACTAAGACAATAGCAATCAATGCTAGCAGCTTTAGCAAAAAAGATAGCGGATACCACCGACGCACCGCGTGGGCATCTCGTTGCGCAGGATCTTTAGACGACGGGTCGTTAGGTGGGGTTTTATTATTCAACATGACACTCAATCAAGTAAAAAAATTATTAGCTCTTCGCCTGCGAGCCTTGCTTGGGTTTTCGTTTGGCTTAGTTATAAGTTCTTATTATAAGTTCTTAGTTAAAAGACTTAATTATGCATCCGCTTATAACGGCGAGCCGATAAAGAAATGCAAACGCACCGGAATACTATCCTCTGTCACCCCAGCTGCCACATCGACTCGCACCACACCAACAGGCGACGCCCAGCGAATACCAACGCCGACCCCTACTTTAGTATCAGTTTTGAAGTCTTTATCATAAGCATTACCCACATCGGTGAATAATGCCCCGCGGAAACCCGGTCTAAATTCATAGTTATATTCAGCACTACCGACGGCGAGAATCTGTCCACCAGTCAGATAACCGTTTTCTAACGGTGATAAGCTCTCATAATCATACCCGCGAATACTCTGATCACCGCCGGCGAAGAAGCGTAGCTTATAAGGCACTTCATAAAAGTCATCCGCCCAAATATACCCGGTATTGAAGCCGCCTAGCACTTGGTGCTTATCATCCTCACCAAAGCTATAAATACCGCTGACACCGGCGCGCACAATCGCCAGATCAGTATCGCTAAGTACGCTCTCAGCGCCGGCTTCGATACCATAATACTGACGATAGCCGCTGGTAGGATTGATAGCATTGTTGACGTCGGTTTTATTAATACCGTAACCAAACAACAAAGCTTGCTGCGTAGGTCTTGAAGAGGTGAAACGTACCGGTAGATCTTCTAACTTTGTATCGTCAACCCCAGTTTCGAGCTCATCTAACCGATAACGTACCGAATATCTCCTATTCCAGCCGCTCTCTTTACGAATATTTCTAGCCAAAGCTGCCTTTACAGTATTAGTCGATAGATCAAAGTTCCCTTCACCTTGATCGATGACTTCCTCTTCATAAGTCAGACGCGCCTCTAATTTATCATTGAGCGGATGTTTCCAAGGGCGACTACCATAGACAGTCACGTTTTTACTGATGCGTGAGGCTTCTACTTCCGCGCCGGCTTGGTAGCCCTGACGATTAACCAAATTATAGTCAATCTTTGCAGTAGCACGGATATCGGTATCAGTACCATAACCCAGACCAACCTGAGCATCGCGCGGCTTATCTGCGGAGACGAAGACGTACAAAGGCACTTTTTTACTTTCAAAAACCTCTTCAGGAGTAATACGATTGGCTAAAGTTGGCGGTACAAAATCCTCATCNANNATGGNNTCNTCTTCAGGGAATATCTTCTCGGCAATATTACTGATTGANTCGCTGATTTTTCCTAAGAAGTTCTCAGCNTNTTCGTCTTTTTCATCCAATACCCGATCATTAGGTAGGCTACTTAAACGATTGGCTTTGGCTTTGATTTCTTGTAATTTATTTTGCGTTTGTTCATCGACTTGGAACTCAATAGGAGCGATATCAGCGGCATCAACGGTAGCGCCACTGTTCGCCTCAAGGCTTTCAGCAACGACCTCAGAAACGACCTCTGAATCATCCTCATCACTGCTAAGATTGTCACGGCTCTCGCCAATGAGATCAGTATCGCCAGCGCCTACGTTTGCCCCTTCTTCAACATCACTGTCTAAAGCGCCATCTTCTACATTATCTGACTGATTAGCAGTATTATCAAAAGCTAGCGTACTGCCAGCACTCAGCTCATCGGGTGGCAATAAGCTCTCAACGTTGACCGTATTGAAGTAGCGCGTTGCCGCTAGATCATTACTTAACTTGGTCACATCNGGACGATAAAAAGGATCACCAGCTTCAAAGTGTAGCAACTGACGCAGTAAAGGCAGCTCTACGGGTAGCTTATCAGGGTCGCGCGTGAGGGTGCCTGTCGCCTCATCGTACGTAAAAAACACCACGTCATCGAAGTCATAACGAACCCCAGTATCATAAACGAGTGATATATCGGCTTTATTATCTGGCAAGATGATGTCGACCGATTTATTCAGCCAATTCTCATCAAAATAACCATAAGTGCGGCTTAGAGCCTCAAGAGCAGCCTTACTATTTTTATAAACTCTATGGTTAAAGACATCGCCCTCTGCTGGCAGCGCTGTCTCTTCTAGCGTTTTGAACTCGGCTTGCTCGGCGCCCTCACCACGGACATCGACGATACGGCTATCGACAGTTACCGGTTCACCCAGCTTTTCGATGATCACATCGATACTGTTGGCATCCGGCTGACGTAGTTTGAGAGTAATATCATAATAGCCTACAGCTTTTGCCGCATNNANAGCGGTCTCTNGCAGGCGTGGCAGGGCTGCGGTGAAGTCAGTGACCGACTGAACGGTAGTATCATCGATAGCAGCTTTGATATTATTAATCGGCTGAATATCTTCATCAGCCTTGATCAGTCTTGGCGTACCCTGAGCCGCATCATTGGTAGCATTGTTAGGGCTTCTATCTGCGTCTTGCTGCAGATAAACCGTGGTCTCAACACGCGGCAACGCTGCTACGCCGCCGTTAAATAGGCGATTATACAAACGTTTGACAATACCGCCTTCATTGCGAGCTAATGGTTTAGAATTATTCGCTTGAGTCACGCCTTCTGCGACGGCGTCAGCATTGTCCTGTGCTTGATAATCTGGCAGATAGTCATCAGGATTAAGATCGCCGCTTTGATCACTATTTTGATCATCAGCCACCTCGCCATCGCTGGCCTCGATTTGTGCTTCAGCGATAGTATCATCAGCACCTGTCACTGAACGATTGTCTTGCTGCGCTAATATCTGCTCAGGATTGTTTTGCTCAGTGATGTCAGCACCGTCATCGACTCGGCCACTACTAACAGAGTCGCTCACCTCAATAGGACGCGCCATTATCTCTGCTGTTTGTGCCTGCTCTTCTGGAGTTTGTGCGCGGTTTAAAGTCTCAAGATTGTTGGGCGTAGGCAAAGTCGCAGAGTCGATTTTTGGATCTAATCCTAAAGGTAATTGCTGACTATCAAGTCGGGCAATAGGCGCATTAAAGCCTTTGTCATTTAAAACAGTACGGTCATTAAAACTATCGAATTGACTGTCTACCTTATTACTATCAAAGCNGTTTGGGTCGCTACTAAACCCTGCATCAAAAACATCATCTAAACCGTCGGTGTTGCCANTACTCGTACTCTCCATAAAAGAGTCATTCTCAGCGTCCAAAGCCGCAAGTTCCCGATCAATCTGTTCGGGAGTCATCATCTGATACCCTTGCTGCTGTATCGCCGTTGCCTGTCGTTGCAGCTCGGCATCGCTATCAAAATCATNGTTACTGACTGGCGATACATCCGCTTCATTACTATTATTGTTTTCAGCGTCCGTGCCAGTATTTATCTCACTAGTGTTCATATCGCCATCTTGGCTGACTTCTTCACTGAACTCATCGAGTACGGATTTATCGACTTCTCCCTGCTCAAAATCTCTTCTTAGGCGCAAAGCCTCTAAAGCCGCATCAAGCTCCGCTTCTGAGTCAAAATCAATAAGGCTATCGTCTGAACCATCCTGCGCTACATTGGTTTGTGAAGTGCTCTGAGAGTTGTTTTGGACTTCTACTTGCGGGTTAGACGCTGTAGGGCTTTGCGCCACCTCTGCGCGAGGGTCGGTCTCAGCGGCACTGGCAGAGGCCATCCCAACACCAACCAAAACACTAGCGACAGCGCTAAATAAAGCGGTTCGGGCAAAATGGTGACGTACGCCAATGCTTGTGTGCTGAGCATGCGCGCCGATTAGCGCCAACCGATTAGAGGGAGATGACGGGGCCGTGCTAGATACACAAGGTTCCGACACGAGTATCGAAGCGGTCATTGAAGCGTGATGCAATGAGGGGTTACTTCTCATGACTAATACTATCCTATCATCTGATATGGCCACTTAAGCCTAGCGTAACGGTTCACAAACGCTTTAAAAAGACTGTTTATAGCCTTGTAAAGCGGACCTATTGATATAGCGAAAACGATGCACACTTAACGATGTAGAGGCTGATAATTATCAAAATATCACTGCTGCATCAGGGCTTATAAAATTTACAAATCATAACTGAGCTCACGAACATATCATAGCATTTAATACATGTATTTGCCCCACAGCCTTGCTATTATACGAGGTTAGAATCATAAAACCTATCATATATTTTAATAAGTTATTGATACTATTTATAATTACCATATTAGCAACAGCATAACCGCTATCCCTCGTATGGTAGCCTCTGGTCACGTCTGATAGCGTCATTATCCGACTACCCGTTTTTATCTTGATCTGTGGTTATTTAAACAATTAAAAGTACTCGCTCATAGGAAGCCTCATGGCAAATCAGTTTCAGTTATTCAAGCGGCGGCGTTTTAGTGCCATGTTTTTTACCCAGTTTTTGGGCGCTTTCAATGACAATATTTTTAAGCAGGCACTNATATTAGTGCTGACTTATACGGCCGCAAGCCAGCTCGGTGCTGAGGTTAGCATTCTTAACAACTTAGCCGCGATGCTCTTTATTTTGCCATACTTTTTATTCTCAGCGCTCGCCGGACAAATCGCCGATAAGTTTGAAAAATCCAAACTCACGCGTTTGGTAAAAATACTTGAGATCGTCATTATGACAGTGGCCGCTATTGGCTTTGTGTTTGAGTGGTATGTGCTACTGTTTGTGGCGTTATTTTTGATGGGTACCCATTCTACCTTTTTTGGTCCTATTAAATATGCTTATCTACCCCAAGCAATGCGAGAAGATGAGCTGGTTGGCGCTAATGGCTTATTTCAGATGGGTACGTCTTTGGCAATCTTGCTGGGGATGATTATCGCAGGAGTATTAACGCAGCTACCGCAGTCGCTATANTGGATCAGCGCGACTGTGCTTTTGGTCTCATCTCTAGGTTATCTAGCTGCGCGCGGTATTCCGCACATGCCAGCCATGCAGCCGAAGCTAAATATCAACTGGAATATCTTCACCACTAGCCTATCAACGGTTCGCTACTTGTATTCGCTGCCCTTTTTATTTTTTATTATTTTAGGCAATAGCTGGTTTTGGTTTTATGGCGCGACTTTTTTGACACAGACGCCAGAATTTAGCAAAGTTATCTTACAAGGTGATGAGTCAGTCGTGATATTTTTACTGACTTTGTTTTCTGTAGGGGTCTCTATCGGCTCACTGCTGTGCAAGAGACTGACCAAAAACGAGGTTAGTTTGCGTCTACTGCCCTTTGGCATTGCCGGTTTGAGCATTTTTGCAATTGATCTTTATTTTTCTTTATCAGGGCTGAACATACAGCCTGCTGGGGATACTCTATTAACAATTGGCGACTTATTTGGAGTACCGGGAACTTGGCGTGTTTTTGCAGACTTATTCTTCTTAGGGTTTAGCGGCGGTCTGTATATTGTACCGCTTTACGCCTCAATGCAAGCTTATGCGCCAAAGAGTCATCGCGCGCGTATAGTCGGCGCTAATAACATTTTTAATGCCATATTTATGGTCGGTTCTGCTATTTTTGCTATTGTAGTATTGAATAGCTTGCAGCTGACACTACCGCAGTTATTTTTGGTCACCGGCATATTAAATATTGGCTATGGCACCTTTTTGTACTTAAAGCTCAAAAAGCATCAACAGCAAGCTGTCATACAAAACCATGATGAAGGTTAAATGCTTTAGTATAGTTAGCTGAATGTAAAACTTTTACGGATTTAAACGCGCTACTGGTATAAATTTTACTTGCGTGCTGCGTTCCCAGAGGCTGCGCAAAATTCATCCCAGTAGCGCTATGACATTTTTAGAGTGT